>Ga0256840_1003268_pt1 | contig 13282 bp, 8 predicted proteins | sample 355202metaG_FD_185969 | JGI IMG/M metagenome (GOLD analysis project Ga0256840, IMG submission 185969) | Hydrothermal vent microbial communities from Mid Atlantic Ridge, Atlantic Ocean - 355-202 | ecosystem: Environmental > Aquatic > Marine > Hydrothermal vents | place: Atlantic Ocean: Mid...
TTCAAATTTAAACAGGCTTATCTCAATTGACAAGAAGAAATTAGATACAATCAATAATCGAGTATTAAAATTAAAAGAGCTTATTCCTAAAGAATATACAAACGATGAGAAATTATTTTTAATTTCTCAATTACTAAATGAAGAGTTAACTAATGCGTAAAGAATTACATGTTATATCTATTTCAGGTGGGAAAGACAGTGCTGCCCTTGCTATCTATATGAAAGAGAAGTATCCAGAGAGAGAGTTTAAGTATCTTTTTTTTGATACAGAAGAGGAGCTACAAGATACCTATGATTACCTGAATAAACTACAATCTATATTAGGTATAAAAGTTGAATATAAATTTCCTGAAAAATCTTTTAAAGAACTGCTTTTACAACATAATGATTATCTTCCTTCTCCATCTCAACGATGGTGTACACGAAAGATGAAGCTTGAAACCTTTTTAAATACCATGCAAGAGTTTAGAGAATATACCATTTATAATTATGTAGGTATTCGAGCTGATGAGAACAGAGAAGGGTTAATCCCTACTGATGAACATATTGTTACGGTTATGCCATTTAAAGATGATGGTATTACTCTAAATGATGTAAAAAGAATATTGCATGATGCAGGGTTAGGGTTACCTGCTTATTATGATGTGGTTTATGATTCAGAGTATGACATAGAGTATTTTAGAAGCCGTTCAGGTTGTTATTTTTGTTTCTTTATGCGTCAGATAGAGTGGGTATGGTTATGGGAAAAACATCCCGATGAATACAAAAAAGCCATGGAATTTGAGAAATCTGGTTACTCATGGATAAAAGATATGCCTCTCTCAAAACTCATAGAACCTGAAAACATAGATAAGATAAAAAAATCATATAAAAGAATGGAAGAGCTGAAGAAAAAACAACTCATTAAAAATGGTACAATGATGGAAGAGATGGATTTTATTTCAGAGCATGATAAGATGTTGGATGAGATTGAGAAAGATGAGCTTTGTACTATGTGTACATTATAATACTATGAAGTACAGGATAATAAACGTTAATACAATTAATACACAGACAAAAGTCAGAAGACTTGCTTATTTAAAAATGATAATAAATATGTTCAATAAAAGTAGTTATTATCCAGTACGTTTATTTAATCAAAAAGTAGAGATAGAAGCTCAAAAATATAACGATGAATTATCAAAATATATTAATGGAAAAGGAATTATTGAAGTCAGTAAAACAGGAAATTCTTCTAAGCCATATATTGAAACAACCCTTTCTTTAAAGTTATTATTTTCTCAGAATAATATGTACAGACTATCAAAATATGGAAATATATTTAATATTCTAAATATAGAATTAGATATAAAAACAGATAATTATTTTCAATTATCAACATATCAAAAATCCTTTATTTTATATTTTATTTTAGAAAAAGATAAGTTATATTTACAATTATTACTCGATATTATTTTTGAGAAAAGAAAAACAACGATAAAAGAGCTTAAAGAAGTATTTCAAAGTTCTCTTATAGAGAAATTACAGGCTAGTATACATAATCCAAATATCTCGAATACGATTAAAAATGAAATAATTTTAAAAATTAGAAGAGTTGAAAATTGGGAAAATCCTAAACGTTATTTAGAACATATTATTGAACCAAGAATTAATTGGTTATTAGATTTAGATATTTTAAATAAAGATGATTTTATGAAAAACAAACTTGCATTATCAAAAGAAGGATTAGTTTTAGTTGCTAAATTAAACTCTTCTTTTAATATATGTACAGATTTTTTTAATTTAATAGATAAAATGTATTTAACAAATGTCATTATAATAATAGAAAATAATTTTGAATTAATAAATAATTATATAGATAAAAGCTTTATGCTCTTTAAAACATCAGCACCAAATAGAGTAACTGCATCACAAGCTATTTTATATACTTGCTATATGATGCTATTTAAAGAGAAAAAAATAGTAAACTTTTGTACAATACAGAACTACTTAGCTAGTAAAGAAAATAAAAAATTTATTTATGAGTGGTATAAAACAGAACAAGATGGTTCTATACGGAGAAAAAAATGACTTATGAAACTTTAGGATTAAAAGAAAATCCCTTTAGGCTGACACCACCACTTAACCCAGAAGAGATAGTTTGGGCAGGGATGAGTGAAGTAAAAAGTAAGCTTGAACAAAGAATTAAACTTTCTATTCAAACACGACCTTCTCGTATTGTAGTTAATTGGGGAAGCTATGGTAGTGGGAAGACTCATGCCTCTTTATATTTTTCAAAAACTACAAGACTTAGAGAACTATCTACAGAGTTGAATGCCCCATTAGCTAAAAGCATAAAAATAACACTTCCTAGAGCATCTAATGATATAGTACAAGAGTTTTTACGCTCATTTTTAGGACAATATTCATTAGAGGAAATTTATCAAGATTTTCAAAATTTAAGAGATAAAATAGATGATGATGAACTTAAAAAAATTATAAAAACTTATTCTAATGATTCAAGCATAGAAAAATTATTTAATAAATTTATATTTGAAATGACAACAACAACACTTCTTGATAATAATATAGATGAAAATATATTTTCAGTAATGAAAAACTATATATTTGGAGATTCAACAAAAACAACATTAAAGCTTTTAGATATGCCATTAGGATTAAAAAATGATGAGCAAATTGCTAATTTTTTAGGAACAATTATTAGTTGTATTACTTATGACAAAAAATATTACTCTTCATTTATTATTTGGTTAGATGAGTTTGAAGATATTGATACAGTTAAAAAAAGTTTAGCTGATAGATTTACTACTTTTCTTAGACAATTTATAGATAAAACACCTAATAATTTAATGATTTTTTTGAATTTTACACAAAAAGCTTTTATGGATATAGAGGATTTGTCACTTTATCTTGGAGAGGCTTTGGCATCAAGAGCAAAAGTAAAAATTGACTTTGAAAATCCTACAGTAGATGAAGCTGTTGCATATGTCAAAGAATTGAGTGCAATATATAAAATTGAAGATAGAGACCTACCTTTTGATAGTGATGAGACGCTTAAGTATATACTTGTGCATATAGGTAATTTAACCACAAGAAAAATAAATGAGACATTCTCAATTGTTCTTGAAATGGCATTAATAGAGGGACAAGAGCAAATTAACCAAGAGTTTATAGATAGTATCCAAGAAGAGATTATTGCTTGGGAAGAGTAGATGTATTTAATTCTTGATGCTTGTACTGTTTTAAATTTGTTACAAGTCGATTTAATAAGTAATAGTGATGATGAATATAATTTAAATTATAATTATATAAAAAGAGTAAAAACAATAGACAGTTTTCAGATACAGATAACTGAAAAAGTGCTTGAAGAAATCAAAAAAAACTATAGTAAAAATTCAAATATTGTAAAAAAGAATCTATTCCTTAAAACATATATTGAAAAAAAGTTGCATGGTCTAGTTGATTATACTATTGATAAAAATGATTTTGAATGTGCATTAGTGTTTACAAAAAAAGTAACTAAGTATAGTAAAGATAATGGCGAACTTCACTCTACCTCTTATGCTCTTTATCTTAATAAATACTTAAAAAACACTGTTTTAAATAGCTATTTTATTACAGATGATGATGGTGCTATTGATGATTTTGAGAATTTTTTCAAAATTAATCTTTTAGGTCAGATTTTAACTACCATTGATTTACTACTTATTTTAGAGACATATAATATAATTACATTATCTGGAATTTTTCGTTTTTCTTCGGATTTAAAAAAACAATATATTAAAGATTATAGTAATTTATTGAAGGAAATGGAGGCTCTTCAAAAATCTCAACTTCCTTTCAAGGAGTCCTCTTTTTTAACTAAATTATATGAAAATATAAATAGTTTAGATTTTGAGAAAGTAAAAACTGATATAGAAAGTCCATTATATGCTAATATCAAGAGAAAACAACCAAGTATAGATACCTTACTTCAAAATATATTAAAAGATGATTTAAAAAAAGTTGATATTTTAGATGCAAAAATAGAAGAGATAAAATCTAAATACTGGACAATGGATAAAATATGAAAAAAGAATTCTTTCGACTTCTATCAGCTTATGCACCAACATCACAAAACAAAGCATCTTATGATGAGCATGTTTCAAAGTTTGTAAAGAGATTAGGGGTTGAAGAGATAAGAATAAACAATAACCTTTTGGAAAAGTTATTTGGAAAGTTTATTTTAAATTCAAAGCCTATTATTATCTCTGGTTCAGCTGGAGATGGTAAAACTTATCTTTTGCGTAAACTATTTTCAGAAATGGGTGGAGAGAGTCAGTGTTGGAGTGATGACTATATTCCTAAATTGGAATTTGATGGAAAAAATATTACTTTTATTAAAGATTTTACTGAAATTGAAAAAGAGGATAAGATTCAAACGCTTATGAACCTTTATAAATCTATTTATGAGGGTTCTGATGAGCTTTATATTATTGCCTCAAATGATGGAATATTGACCGATACTCTTAGATATACATTGCCTAAGTACCCTCATTTTGAGAAATTATTAGATTTGATTGAAGAGAGTATTGATAATTCAGGGAATAATGATGAATTGATTTTATTGGATTTAAGTCAAACCTCTTCTTCTAAAAACTTTGAACTCTTACTTAAAGAGATACTTCTAGCTTGTGATAAGTATGAGAGTCATTGTCCTAGCTTACATGATGAGACGATATTTTGTCCTATTCATGCCAATATTGAGATGTTAAAAAAAGAGCATATACAAAAACAACTTATAGCTATTGTTAGAAGTTGTGATCTAAACTATCAACATATAACATTAAGGAAGCTTTTTATGCTTATATCCAATATGATTTTGGGATATAAAGAGAAAAGTAGAGTTTTTAACAGTTGTGAAAAAGGGATAGAACATTTTAAAAATCTTCATAATAAAGCTGATGCATCCTTCTATTATAATGTTTTTGGAGATAATTTACCAAAAAATAATCAAGAAAAGAGTCCATTTAAAGAGCTTAGAGAGTTACGGATAGGGTTTGAGACTAGTAACTATATAGATGATTTTATTTTGTATGGAGATATTGAGGACAAAGAGCTTTATCATAAAGAGCTAGATAATATCTTTTTTGATTTTGAAACATTTTTTAAGCAAAGAGAGAACTATTTAGAAAATGGTGAGATGAAAATAATTAAAGATTCTTTAGTTTTATTACGACGACACCTTTTCTTTAACTACGACCATGAGATAAAATGGGGAAGCATTACCATTGATTCTAAAGATTTAATTGCTTATAAACATGCTCATAAATTTTATGATAGTGTTGTTTCTCCTTTACGTAATGACCTAAAAGTTTCAAATAGCATTTATAAAGAGTTAGTGCTTGGTTTAAATCGAGTTTTTTTAGGAGAACTTTTAAGTAAAGATGGAAATACAAGACTGTTTGTTGCTACTTCGCTGACAGGAACACACTCTAAACTCTCTTCTGAGATTATTGAAGATATAGGATTTAATAAAAAGGGTTCAAATCAAGGAGTAGAGTTAAAACTGCTTAATGGCTTTGATGATGAGTATTGTAAGGTTATGCTCAATATTCGTTATGGTGGAGAGATAATTTCTTCACTTGAATTAGATTTACACATGTTTGAATTTTTACAGCGTATTTCAGATGGTATTTTACCGACAAGTTTTTCAGTTGAGTATTATGAGCGTGTATTAACCTTTAAGTCACAAATCATTAATTATTTTTTGAAAAATAGGAATTCAGATGAGTCATTTTTTAAACTCTTTACGCTAAATGATAAAGAAGGAACCTTGCAATTTAATGAAATATTAGTAGAAGAGGGTGGTTATGTTAATGCGGGTTAATGAGCTAAAGATTTATAAAATAAAAACACCATTTTTACAAGAGTTAATATGGTTTCATAGAATTAAATCAGACCAAGATAAAGAGTTGTTAGCACTTGAATTTCTAAATGTTTGTGCTAGTCATGCTTCTGAGGGGAAACTCTTTGATAAAACTTTGAAAACTGTACGATATAACAAAGAAATTCAAGTACGAAATATTTTATATAATTTTCCAGAACTAGAGGGTATTGTTCATTCTTCAAAAGAGGAATTAGAAAAATGGAAAGAGATAGAAGAGTTATTAAGTGAGAAGATAGAGAGACCTTTTGATTATGGATACTTAAAAGAGCGTTTCTCTTCGGTTGATATCTTTTATCACTCTGTTTTACTTTTGAAAAATGCTTCATTGGGGATGGATAATTCACGACGCTGGACAAGTAAGTTTCTTTTTCCTTTCTCGTTTAAGACACTGTTTGTTGATATGAATAATAAAAAAGAGGGTTTTGATATAGATAGAAGATTTTTTTCACGTGGTGGTGAGATACTCTATATGATGATTAGTCGGGCTAAAAATATTGATACTTTAAAAGACTTAATGGTTGACGTCTTTCAACATTCAGACGAGAATCGTCGTTGGGATGATATTTATAAGGTTTTTCAAGGAGAAGATAAGGGTGTAGAGAGTGAAACAACTTTAGGCTTTTTAAGTGTAGATTCTCATGAAGTATTTGATAGATTAGTAGATGATTTAATTATTCTTTTTCGTTCTAATATCGCTCATAATGACTTCTTTTATTATTTCTCTTCTATTGCTTCTTTCTATATGGTACATTATATTTTGACCATAGCACAAGAGCATCAAAATAGTATGCTTTTAAAAGATGGTACAAATAAAGTTGTTTATCCTATAGAGTTATTAGCCCCAAAGAGTGACCATGTTCGACGAGCATCACGACAGATTTATAAGATAAATGAAGAGTCTCCTATTGAAGCTTTAAAAATAGCTTTAAATGATTATTTTGTGAGCTTAGAGGATATAATGGATAAAGATGTCTTATTGAAAAAACTTAAGAATGACCTTAACTATAGTAATGAAAAAGAAGATGACTATGAAGAGATAAATCTTTCTGAAATACAGGGTAGAGTATGGCAAAAAATCTATTATAAGGTTAAAAATGAACTACTTCCTATTCATCGAATTTTATTAAAAGGTGTAGGGTTAGCAAGTGTTAAAAAGACAAATAGTTATAGATATTTAGTAAGTGATGAATGGCTTAAAATTTTAGTTCTTATAAATATTGATAGTCGTATGCCATTTAATGATTTTATTGATAAACTATATGAAAAATATGGGTTGATTATTAGTAATCGGCACTCTCTATTACTAAGTGATACCTATGCAGAGAATGATTTTAAAAAGAATGAGAATAGACTATTTGACAGGTTGAAAGCTTTAGGGCTTCTTGAAAATAAATCTGATGGATATACTTATGTCATCAATAGATATGGGAGAGTAAAATAATGGATATTATTGCTGATTATTTGGTTGAAAAAATTCTTTCAGAGAGCCAAATAGCTACTCCTGAAGATAGTGGAAAGTTTATACTAAGAAATTATCCAAAAGAGGTATTTGAATCTATCATTACAAATTTTTCAAGCTGTGAGAGTCAAAATATACTAATTTTGTTAGATGAACGATTAGATATTCAGAATGAAACTAGAAATATACTGCAAGTAAATCATGAAGTCATGGCTCAATATAGAAATGAAAATATTCAATCTCCATCTGTTAATCTTGATACTATCTCTTACTTGGTATTTATTACAAATGAGACTATTGATACTTTAAATGATATTAGTACATTAACACCAGATGATTTAGAAAGAGACTTTTCTTTACTTGTAGATAATATTCAAAATAAGTTTTTAGATGTTGATACCAAAAAGACGATGAATAATATCTCTAAAGTTTTTCTAGAAGAGTTAGAAGGTGTAAATATATTTTCTTTAGAAAAGTTTATTACTTCGACTATCTTTTATATGGAAAGAGAAGCATATCCTTTAGAAGAAGCATTTGGATTGGCTTTAAATTCTTTAAATTCATTTCGATGTCATAATGGTTTTAAATTTTTAGAAAAAAACAATCGTATCTCAGACATAAAAAAAATGGTAAAACAGTTTAGGTCTATCTCTTTGGCATTATCGAAGAGAGTAGGGAACAAAACAGTTTCAGTAGAAGATTTAAATGAAAAATATGAAGAGTGCAAAGATGAATTTTCTTTACTTGATAGTAGGAAGATAGAGTTAATTGAACAATTTATTAAGGCAGACTCTAGGGAACTTTCAGCCAATAGAGAAAGATTTAGTGAACTAGATTGGTATGCTGATTATATTTATAGACTGTTTGAAAAGAGTCGTTCCCGTACATCAAAGCCTTTAGGTGAGGAGACAGTTTTATTACTAGAAGAACGAGACAGTGATATATCTGATTTGGATAAAGAAAATTTAAGAGAATATGATAAATTAAAAGCAAAAGATAGAGAGAGTTTAAAGTCTATACTTGAACCAATTTATAAAAAATATAAGGTACTTATAGAGGACAATAAATCATTACGAAATAAGTGGGATAAGTTTCTATATCCATCTCAAACAAAATCTAATGACCTTATTTTAGGTCTGCTTGAAACCATTAAGAAATTGAAATCAGATAGTGATGATATAACTACAATTACGGTATCTTTAAAACAATCTCAATCAACAGCAATTATGAAAAATTATTCTCGAAATGCAATGAACTATCTACATAAGCGTTACTCTATTTTAAATCGTATTTCTTCAAAAATAGAATTTGATTTTAAATTTATAAAAGATATAGAAGAAAAGTTAAAAGATAAACAGACAACAGATGTCATTAGAAAATATAAAAAAGGTTCTTTGTCCAAATCACTTAATGAGGTGAATTTTATTGTAAAAGCGATTAATAGTTCAGGAGAAGTTGCTGCAGAGAGAAAACTACTTTGGAACTATAATGCATCTTCTATCCTTAGTGGGTATAGAGAAGATGTTGAAGCTATTGAAAAGCAGTTAGAAAAGAGATGTATCTATGCTAATGTTGTATATAGAGCAAGTAATTCTGAAAAGGGAGAAAAAAAATCTTTATCTCTTTGGGATTATTCATCACTTGCAAGTCGTGGAAAAAATGCTGCTTATCGTCTTTTCCCCATAAAGTGTGATAGTAAAATATCAAGTAAAGGTATATTGAAATCTGCTAAAGAATTATTTACTAAAGAATTATTTTTAGAGTTTGATAAATTATTTCATAGATACCTTGATGAATATTTTTGGTTATTGAGACAGTTAGATATAAGAGAAAACTTAGTGAAAAAAGAGTTTGATTTTTCTCGTATAGAAGAGCTTAGTAATACCTATAGTCAATTGTCTCTTTTTCTTTTTGAACATAGCAGTAGTGACCATATTAAAAGTCAAATTATTGAGCCATTTTTATCTCTTGTGACAATAAAGGTAGGTCATGAAAATGCAGTTATTATCCCATCTTATCATCCTCTAAGACTTATCTCTTATTTTGTTAAATTGAAAAATGCTTTTAAATTTATAGATAATTATATTTCAAATAGTAATGTTGAAATGATTAAAGAAGATTTATATTTTTCCGATATAGAACAGAGTTTTGGTACACCTTATTATCCTGAAGTATTTAGAATTTTTGAAAATGAAGAGGATGACGAGACACTACTTCATATTTCTGAAATCTGTGAAGATTATACGGTATTAGAACCCATAAAAACCTTTTTGGAAAGTGGGCAGAGTACTGACCCAACATCTCAAACCATTATTTTAACAAAAGTCATAGAAAACTATCTTTCGTTAAATCAGCACAAACAGAGCAGTTTAAAAATACTGCTTCATGCTGTAGATAATTATGAGTTTCCTGTTAAGTTTATGAAACGATTACTGAGTTTGAATTTAACATCAGAAGAGAGTAGTTTTGAAATTTATCTTAACGATATAGATGCTTCACATATTCGTGAGATGTATCGGGCATTTTTAATTAGTCAAAATTCAAAAGAGGCAGAGGAAGCATTAGAATATAATGAGGTTTCTTTCCTTTCTAATATTCGACTTAATGCATTTGACCAAAGTTTTAAACAGCTTGATAGTGTGAATGATAAATTTAATATTGCTTTTTTAAATGATTTTGTCTCTTCTAAATCAAAAATAGAGTTTAGAGAGCAAAAGTTAGATGAAAAATATCCTCTATTTGAATATCACCCTATTATGTGGTCTAAGCGAAAATATATGACCGAAAATGAGAGTAGTGTAGGAAAATATTTGACTGCTCCTGCAAACAGTGAATTGACAAGCTCCTTTTATAATCTTTTGTATTTGACAATGAGTACACACAAAGAAGACTATAAAGATAAAATTCCTACATTGAGTGTTGACCGTAGACATACAACGCTACATAACAATTTAGATGCAATCCATAAACGAACAGATTGGGTTGTAAATTTAGATTCTCTACTAGATAAAAAGATTTTAGAAGAGTTTGGGGCAAATGTTATTAAGTATCGTAAAGCTAGACATATTAACCGAAATCTTGTGGTCTCATCCAAAGCGAATACTGTTTTGTTAGAGAGTCATTTACGAAAGAAGTTTCGTAACTTTAATATCCATGAAAATCTTATTGATAATGCTGTAGATAATATTATTAAATTAGCCAATGAACTTTCAGGGGACATTCTTCTAAAAGCCATTGGAAAAGGACATTTTGCCAATGAGATGTTGGGACTTGTACTAACGAAAACATTGCTTCATGGTTGTTCCGATTATGATAATATTTTGATATACATTGATGACTATGCAGATTGGTTTTTATCAAGTATTGATTCCGAAGAGAAATTACTCTTAACACAAGAGAATGTTTTGGCTGATATTCTTTTAATTACACCTATATTTGTTGAAAATGAATTAACTACAGTTTATATAGATATAGTCGAAGCAAAATTCTGTAATGAATCAAACCGTGTAAAACATTCTAAAAAATCATTGCAACAAACTAAAGAATCATTTTTACAAATTAAGAAAGTTTTTGAAGATGATACCTATTTTGATAAACCTTATTGGTTGGCAAAAATCTCTGATTTAATTGTTGAAACCCATCATAAATCTTTTATAAATGATTTAAGCTCTGAAGATATTCGTAATAAAATGCGTCTAGATAGTAGTATTAATTATGTTGTAAGAGGTATTTCTTGTGTCTTTGTTCATGACTATGAAGATACCGTAGAGCAAGAGGTAAATTTGGATGGAGTATCTCAATATATTATTGGCTCAAAATCTATTGTTAAAATGATTGAATCAATAACTAACTTTGATAGTTCTATATTAGATGAATTAGCTTTGCCTAAATACGAAGGAATGAAGCAAAAAGAGATAGTAATTAAAAAAGAAGAAGTTGTTAAAAAAGTAGAAGAAAAACTATCTAATCAGAAGATAGATGATATTCAACAGAATATTAAAAAAGAGAAGTTAGAAGTTAGTGAAGTCTCAAAAGGAGTTCAAGCAGTTGTTATGCATCATAAACATAGAGCAAAAATAAAACAGCATCTTTTTACTCCAAATACATTACGCGTTTCATTAGAACCTGAACTGGGGTGGAAGCCTAAAATGTTTTACGATATGAGTAATGACTTTTTAACAGTTAAGGGATTAGAACTACTTAGAGTCGAACCTGTAAAAGGGGCTTATGATTTAGTATTTAAACGAGAAGATAGAAAAGTTATTCATTATGAAGATTGTTTAGAAGATAGAGAGATTACTGATGGTTTTGGAAATACAAAAATACTTATTGGACGAAATGAAGAGAATAATGGTATTGTCTATTATAATTTAGATAGTGAAGACCCTCATGCTCTTATTGGAGGTATGACAAAAAGTGGAAAAAGTGTTTTACTTAATATTTTCATTATAGATTTAATTAGAACCAATAGTGTAGATGAGTTACAACTTATTTTAGTTGACCCAAAGCAGGTTGAGTTTACGCGTTATAAAAATATACCTTATTTAGATGAGGATGGTATTATCACTAAAAAAGAGTTAGCCATTGAAAAGCTCAATATGGTAGTTGATGAAATGGAAAGACGATATACTTTTTTTGCTGAGTCAGGTGTTAATGAAATTAATAAGTACAATAAAAAAGTAGATATAAAGTTACCAAGAATTGTTTTGATTTTTGATGAATTTGCTGATTGGATGTTAGATGATGAGTTTAAAAGAAGTGCAAGTACTGCTGTACAAAGTTTATCAGGAAAAGCTAGAGCAGCAGGGATACATTTAATCGTCAGTACACAACGCCCAGATAATACAGTAGTAGTACCAATTTTAAGAGCAAATTTAGGTGCTAAATTTGCACTACGAGTTGATAGTGAAAAAAATTCAAATATTATTATAGATGAAGGAGGGGCAGAAAAGCTTTTGGGATATGGTCATATGATTACTAAATTTGCAGGTCATAAGCAGTATGTCCAAAGTGGCTTTATGTCTGATGATTATATTGATGGTGTTTTGGAGGGTGTAAGATAAATAATGTAAAAAAACCACACATTTGTATTTAGCTGAAGTTGAAAAGATAAAAAATAGAGATTAGTTTCTCTCATTTTCTACATGAGTATACAGTCTCTATAATTAGCACTTTAAAATCATAAAAAACAAAGCCTATTTCGGTATAATATGCACCATTTTCTAAGCATGAATGTCCCGAAAGTGCGTATAGACCACGCTTTTTTGGGGCTTTCCTGCCCAGATTTCAAAAAAAACTAACAGAAAGGAATTGTATTGCCTACAATTAACCAATTGGTTCGTAAAGAACGTAAAAAGCAAGTGAAAAAATCAAAATCACCTGCATTAGAAAAATGTCCTCAAAGAAGAGGTGTATGTACTAGAGTTTACACAACAACTCCAAAAAAACCTAACTCAGCTTTAAGAAAAGTTGCCAAAGTTAGATTGACAAGTGGATTTGAAGTAATCTCATACATCGGTGGAGAGGGTCATAACCTTCAAGAACACTCAATCGTATTGGTACGTGGAGGTAGAATTAAAGATTTACCTGGTGTTAAATATCATATTGTTCGTGGTGCATTGGATGCATCTGGTGTTAACGGTAGAACCGTTGCCCGTTCTAAATACGGTACAAAAAAACCTAAAAAATAGTTAATTTATTAGCTTTTAGATTAAAATAAGTGTGAGCTTTGAGATAAGCTTTAAGCAGTTTTTATCAACATCTTTAGAGATGATAACCTTAGGGGATAAAGATTGAGTAAATCAATTTAGACGATTGAAGATATAAGGAAAAATAGAATATGAGAAGAAGAAAAGCTCCCGTAAGACCAGTATTGCCAGATCCAGTACATGGTT
>Ga0256840_1003269_pt1 | contig 13281 bp, 10 predicted proteins | sample 355202metaG_FD_185969 | JGI IMG/M metagenome (GOLD analysis project Ga0256840, IMG submission 185969) | Hydrothermal vent microbial communities from Mid Atlantic Ridge, Atlantic Ocean - 355-202 | ecosystem: Environmental > Aquatic > Marine > Hydrothermal vents | place: Atlantic Ocean: Mid...
TTTATCCTTGGGCGAAAGTATCACCTTATGGGTGAAAACAGAAAGTGACTCTTTCGTTCTTCTTTTTCTGTATTATACGGTACTTCCTCTTGTTTGATTATTTTTCTATTTCGTTATTTGGGTTATAGCTTTAAAGTAATTTACACTAGATGATTATGTTATCATAAATAAAACGGTGTACTAAATATAAGCAAGGTTTATAAAAATGAAAAAAGTATTGAAAGTATTATTGTATTTTGTACTTATACTCACCATAATACTTTCCTATATGTTCTACACAGATTCAGGTAAAAAATTCTCTTATAACATACTCAGTTTCATAGCCACACAGAAGATAGGTCTTCACACCAAAGTAAGCGACATCGACTTAACACAGTACCCCTATATGGAAGCCAAATTACTCATCGGAAAAAAGTATGCTTTAAGTATGAACGGTGTCTATAAAGATAAAAAGTTTGACCTTGACTACACCCTCAACTCCAAATGGATAGAAAGTGATGATAGCAAAATACGAAGTGATGTTAACATCACGGGCAAGATAAAAGGACCTCGTAAGAATATCACCATCACAGGACATGGTGTTGTACTTGATGGTAACATCTCTTATGTTGGAGTAAAACATAGACACTCATTTAATGATGTGCATGTGGACATCACAGACATAAACTCTTCAAAACTTTTTCAACTTCTTGGTCAAAAAGCCATTTTTGAAGGTGCAGCAACTGGCTCTTTAAACTTTGACATCATCTCACATGAAACACGTAAGGGAACACTCTTCTATCGTGTAAAAGACAAAGACTATCATGGGGTAGAAGTAGACCTAAAAGCTCAAATAGACATCAACAACGAAAAACATGACTTCACTCTAGAAGTCAAAACACCCACAGCAAGTCTACACCTACTAGAAGGTAAATATAACCAAAAATATAGACAAGCAAGTGCCACGTACGTTTTAGATGTTAAAAATGTATCTGACATCAAAGGCATCGTCAAAGTAAACTACAATGCACCGTTTTATGCTGTAGGTAAGCTAAGTTATGACCATAAGAAATTACAGATGCAAGGCTTTTCAGAAAGCTTTGGTGGTGTCTTGGACTTAGTCTTAAAAGAGAACAAACTTCACTTCTATCTTACTGACATCCCACTAAGCCCTCTCATGAAAAAGCTTGATGTTGAACCTCTATTTGACATAAATCTTACAGGAAAAGGAGTGTACGATATAAAGCATAAGACTGTCACCTTGGATGCAACACTCTCTACACTCTCATTTTCTAAAAGTAGCCTCACAAAGTCTCTTTTAAAGTCATCTGACATTGACCTCACCAAAGAAGTATTTGATAACAACCATCTACGCCTAGAAACCATAGACAGAGAACTTTCAACCACACTTACGCTTACCAATACTAACAATCATTTACGTTTTATGCATACACAGTTTAACTCTGACAACCACTCTGTAAAAAGTAACATAGACTTAAAAATGTACCACTATGCCTTAAGTGGAGACCTCTATCTTAAAATAGACAAATATACCCACTCAAACGACACGTATATTAACTTCGATGGTCTTGTTCAAAAACATTATGCTCTCAATCTTAAAGGCTTAGTCAACAAAGAGTGGACAAGCATGGACTATGGTCTTACTGCCTCACGACTACCAAGTCATATCTGTACCATTGTAGATGATGTCAATGTCACAGGGCATATCAATGGGCCTTTTAAACGCTTACACATAGAGGGTGAAGGAACAGCACTTGATGGAAATATCTCCTACAAAGGTGTGCAAGTAAACAAGCATCTTGAAGATGTACAAGTAGATGCAACAAACATTCACGCTTTAAAACTTTCTACACTTTTAGGCTACCCAGAGCTACCGTATGGAAAAGGAAATTTTAAAGCAGAATTTAGCTACTTATCTCAAGATGAACAAACAGGAGACATGTACTACTGGCTTCGTGACGCTACACTTTTTGACCTCCCTTTTACCATAGATACACGTGTGAAAGTGAAAAGTGAAAAACAGACATTTACAGCTAACATCACTCTAGCAAATGCAAAATTGGCATTTACAAAAGGTGTACACTCCAATTATACAGGAGTGACTCAAACCTTTTATACACTTGACGTTAGTGACTTGAGTGCCTTTGAAGACCTGTTAGGGTACAAATATAACGGTGCTTTTTACGCTGTAGGTACAGGAAAGTATGATGGAGAGTACCAGATTCATGGTCTTAGTAAAACCTTTGATGGTTTTACTGAGTTTAGCTATGATAAAAATACCCTAAACATAGACCTATCTAAAGTTTCATTTAAACGGATTATGACTTTATTTCCTTATCCTGCTATTTTAGACGCTAGCACTACTGGAGTCATAAACTATGACTTCAATACAGAAAAATTGGTGATAAAAACCAAGCTTAAAAATGCCAAGTTTTCTTACCATGAAGAGATGGATACACTTTATAGAAAAACAGATATCAACCTGCTCAAAGAAAACTTTACCCATAGTACCCTAGATATAAACTATCAAAACAAAACAATTTTAGCAAATATTATTATGGACAGTGAGACAAGCCATCTCTCACTTACCAATACGCATATAGACACCAAACTAAAAAGTATTAACGGTTACTTTGATGTCAAGATGCAAGGAAAAGAGTTTTCAGGAAAAGTCTATGGGCCACTGGAAAAACCTAAAATAAACCTCAATATGCAAAAACTTATACGCCACGAAATGGACAGACAACTAGACTCCATAGTAGGTGAAGGCAACAGAAAGATGATGGAAAACATGCCTATGGGTGGCGTAGCTAAAGATATGGCATCAGGTGTGGGTGGTGCATTTATGGGGATATTTTTTTAGTACTGTGATTTTATAATTTTTTACCCATCAAACACCTATACTATGGTATGATACCTCAGAAACTATAGGGGTCTCTTGTACATATGTTAAACTTTTTTAAATACCTTATATATACGCTTATATTTCTCTCTTTAGTACTCTTTTACTTTTTATTTACACCGCTTGGACAACAAAATATTTATGACTTTATAGGTGAAAAACTTAGCAAAAAAACTGATTTACAGGTCGAAGTAAAAACCATTGATATCACTCAATACCCACAAGTACGCATCATACTAAACATAGAAAAAAAAGCAAAACTGACACTCTGGGGCAAGATTGATGATATCCTAGTTGACATGGACTATACACTGACAAGTGACTGTATCGCTACAGAACACTGTCAGATAGATGATGACATCCATATAAAAGGGCATGTTAAAGGGCCATTTACGAGACTTAGCATCTCAGGTAAAGGGACTGCTCTTGATGGTAACCTCACCTACTCTGGGATGAAATATACTGATAGAGCGGAACATATAAAACTTATAATGAGGGACGTTAATTCTAGTAAACTACTAAGACTGATGGGTGAAGATGCCATCATACATGGAAAAGCCAATGTTGACATAGACTTTGAACATATGGACAAAAGTCATAAAAAAGGGACTATCCTTTATCATGTTAAAGACCACAACTTTAAAGGCATTCCCTTAGATCTTGCCACAAAAATAGACATAGAAAATGAAAAACATACATTTAAGATAGATGTCACCTCCCCATATCTCACACTTAACATTACAAAAGGGACATACAACCAAAAAGAGAAAAAAGCAAATGCCTTTTACGTACTAGATGTAAAAGACTTAAGTAAATTAGACAAGTTACTAGGAAGTACATATAGGGGCGACTTTTATGCACGTGGGGTACTTTCGTATGACACGTTTTTAAAAATCACAGGACTGTCTAAAACTTTTGGAGGCATGACAGAGTTCACCTTTGAAAAAGACGGTCTTAAAATACACTTAGATAATACAAAACTAGAAAATATCATGTCCCTCTTCCCTATGCCTCCTATGCTTACTGCCTATGCCACAGGTGACATTTACTATAACTTTATACAAGAAACTGTGGTTGTAAATACAAAACTAAAAAATGCAAGATTTGTAGAATGTAACCTAGCCAGAGTTATCCGAAAGAAAGCAGATGTGAACATACTAAAAGAGGTGTTTGATGATGCACATTTAGATCTCACACACCATCATGACATCATAAGAGGTAATCTATCACTTGCAAATAACCATAGCCATCTCTACCTGAAAAATACAAAGATAAATACAGAAAGAAAGAGCATCAACGCCTACTTCGATTTTAAAATGCAACGTCAAGAGTTTTCAGGAAAAGTCTATGGCTCACTAGATAACCCAAAGGTAAATCTAAACATGCAAAAACTTGTCCGCTACCAGATGGACAAACAAGTTGACAAGATGATAGGAAGAAACGGAAGAAAAATCATGGAAAAGATGCCCATGGGAGGCGTAGCTAAAGATGTAGCTACAGACATGGGTGCTTCATTTATGAAGGTATTTTTTTAAAAATACCAAAAAGACTAAAGCCGTTTAAGCATCTCTTACATTTAGTAGGACAGTAAATGAGCAAAGCCCGTATACTTTACTCTAACGCTATGTTTTACTCAGCGTAAAGCTCACGCGACTAGTCGCTTTTAAAGCCTCTCAGGCATCTCATCTTTAAAGGCAATACTCTCTGCTTTTTCTAAGATGTCCAATGCACCATCTGCTATCATGAACTCTGCTAACTCTAAGCCTAAAGTATCACACTCACTTACTTTAGCTGTAAGCTCTTTGTGCATGATGTTTGTACCATCTGGGTAGCCTAGCATGGCTTTAATAGTAATGTTCTCACCAACTATGATGGCATTGACAGCTACAGGAGCAGAACAGCCTGCACCTATGGCTGAGACGAAGTCACGTTCTAGTTTGGTGGAGGTGAAAGAATTTACATCATTTAAAGTCATGGCAATTTCGCGTACTTTGTCATCTGAAGAGACTATCTCTATACCAAGTGCTGCTTGTCCCATAGGAGGTATGAAAAAGTCTAGTTTTTCTACATAAGGGATGTCTTTGAGTAAGTCAAGTCTATAAAGTCCTATATATGCCAATATAATCGCATCATACTGCCCTTCTTTTAGCTTTCTGAGTCTTGTGTTGACATTGCCCCTAAGTTCTTTGACTTTTAGGTCTGGACGGCGTTCTAGAAGTTGCATACGTCTTCTTAGACTGGTTGTACCTACAGTTGCACCTTGTGGGAGTTCATCTAAACTTTTGTAGGTATGAGACAGAAGCACATCGCTTTGGTCTTGACGCTGGGTAATGGCACAAAGTTCTAAACCTTCAGGGATGTATGTTGGCACATCTTTTAAAGAGTGTACCGCAAGATGAGCATTGCCAGCGAGCATCTCATCTTCAAGCTCTTTAGTGAAGTGACCCTTGCCACCTATGAGTGCTAGAGGCTTGTCAAGTATCTTGTCACCTTTAGAAGTAATTTCGTTGAGTTCGACTGTGATGTTAGGGAAGCTTGTTTCTATACGATCTTTTATATAGTATGCCTGCCAAAGAGCTAGATTACTAGCTCTTGTGGCGATGATGAGTTTTTCCATCTTATTTCTTTATGTTAAATTTATTTGATAAGTGCTTTATAGCCCTCACGCATTTTGTCCCACTCACCATCTATGTAGATAGTAGGTGTACCAGAAACCATCATTTTGCCTGCTGCTTTTTCATCTGCTTTAAGTGCATCTTTGACTGCTTGAGCATCTACTTTTTCTGCAGAAACTGAGTAGCCTGCATGAGATTTAACAGCTGCTAAAATCTTAGTCATATCTGTCTCTTTAGGGTCTATCTTGAGACTATATATTTTTTCTACTACGTCCATTTTACCTTCATGTTGTGCCACATGCATGACACGTGTAAGTATGTCTGACACTGGGTGTATACGTAAAAGTGGTAAATGGTAGTAATAGACTGCAATTTTTGTAGGGTTTTCTTTTGCCGCAGTGAAAATAGCAGGCACTACTTCTTGACAGAAAGGACACTGAGGATCAGAAAAGATAAGCACTTTATGTGCAGCATCTTTGTTACCAAATACCAAGTGTGCATCATCATAATATGACGCAGGCACTGTTGGCTTAATGTTGTCTCTATAGTCATTACCCGTTTTCAAGTTTACAAGATGTCCTGTTACCATACCATCTTTTATAAACATAGTCTCAGGGGCATTAATCTCTTTCTTTTGGTACTCCAATTCCATGTTAGTCAATAAAATGGTCCACCCTGGCAAATCTTTGTGGGTTTTTGACTCTACTACTGTTACACCTTTTACTTTTACCTGTGGGTTTTTCACCACTGCTTTTTTTATATATTTTAAAAGTGTTTTTTCATCTGGTTGTGCGTTAGCACTAAGCGTTACGGTCGCTATGACTGTACTCATCAATAATTTCGACGTCAATGACATTGTCTTCTCCTTGTGTTTTAAAGTTGTTTTTTGTGTGTTCAGGTGTTATTTTAGCAACAAATTGTAAATAAAGTGTGTAGCCCAATGCAAAAAGTCCTAAAAAGTCTGAAAAGACCCCAGGTATCATCAATAAAATGGCACCCACTAAGTAAGACATACTTGCATTTTGGAATTTTTGCATATCTAGTTTGCCTTGTCTTACTGCATGCATGTTACCAAGCATACTCAGTGATGAACGCTTTAACAATGCCATACCAAACATGAAACTCAGCATTATCCAAGCTACTGACCAGAAAAATCCGATGTTTTCCCCAACCTTTAATGACAGATAAAGTTCAATCAAAAAGAAAGGGATAATGACAAAAATCATGCTAATGTTCTCTCATATATGTAAACATCTCACTAGCTAAAGTATCTATAGCATTTATATCAAATGAAAATTCAATTTTTTGCATTGTTTTTCTTTCTATAAGTTCTATTTTCCCTTCATCTACACTCTTACCTATGAGTAAAGCATAAGGTACACCCATTAGTTCAAAATCTTTCATTTTAGGACCAAAGCGTTCTTTGGTTCGGTCATCAAGTAGCACATCTAAATGTCTTATGGTATGCAGCTCTTTGTAAAAACTATTTCCTATTTCCATATGCTCTTCATTTTTTGCATTGGCAATAATGATTTGCAAATCAAAAGGAGCTGACTCTTTTGTCCAGATACAGCCTTTATCGTCATGGTTTTGCTCTATAATACCTGCAAGTAAACGGCTAACCCCTATACCATACGTACCCATGACCATAGGTACAGACTTTCCATTTTCATCTAAAAAGTTACAGTTTAAGGCTTCTGAGTACTGTGTACCTAGTTGGAAGATATGCCCTGCTTCTATCCCTTTGGTGTAGTGTAATGAACCACCACAATGCACACAGGCATCACCTTCACATACTGAAGATATATCTGCATAGGTCATTTCTTCAGAGCTATACTCTGCAGGATTTACAGCTGCACCAAGTGTTTCTTCTATGACTAAAATGTCAAACGTATTAGAATCTTCACAAGCTACTAACTCGTTTGCCCCTACACTATGACAGGTTTTAACCTCTTGTAGTTCAATGTCTACAGGTAAAACAAAGCCAACGGTGGCTGTTTTACCTTCATCATAAAGTGCTTTCATAGTAAGTGTTTTTACTTCTGTTTGAACATTATAAGATTTAGGTTTGGCAACGGCTGCTTCTATGTTCGCACCATACTCACAGTCATTACACACAACGATGGTATCTTCTCCAGAGTCTGCTAACACCATAAACTCTTTACTGCCACTTCCACCTATGGCTCCAGAGTCCGCATCTACTACTCTAAATTCGAGTCCTAAGCGGGTAAATATCTTTTTATACGTCTCTTCCATGCGTGCAAATTCTCTTTGCATGTCTTCGGTTGAGGCATGAAAACTGTAGCCATCTTTCATCAAAAATTCACGGCTTCGCATGATGCCAAAACGTGGACGTATTTCATCTCTAAACTTGAGGTTGATTTGGTACAGGTTGAGTGGTAGTTGTTTGTAAGACTTGACCGTTTGGCGTACCATGTTTACCATCATCTCTTCGTGTGTTGGGCCTAAAATGAAGTCATTGTTTTTACGGTCTTTAAAACGCAAAAGTTCTTTTCCATACTTCTCTAAACGCCCACTCTCCTGCCATAGTGCTGCAGGTGTTACAAAAGAAAGTGCCACTTCTTGACATCCAGCTTTATCTAACTCATCCTTGACTACTGCTCTTACTTTGTCAAGTATTTTTTTACCTAGTGGTAAAAAGTTATAAAGTCCCGAACCTCCTACAGATTGTATATAGCCTGCACGTATCAAATATATATGACTAGCAAGCGTTGCATCATTTGGTGTCTCTTTGGTTGTAGGTATCAGTAGTCTTGAAAATCTCACGCGTTGTATCCTTTGGTATGATGGTCTGTTTTGTATTGCTTAAAATCTATGTTATCTGTGTCTATGTTAAACATACGTTTGACTGCTTCTATACAGTTAGCATTTTTTTTCTCTGTAGAAGAGTGCCGTAAATTTTGTGTAGGGTCATGTAAAAAACGTTTAAACATTTGCTCGGCTAATTTACGTACATTCTCTTCATTTTCAGAAGAGATGAACCCTTTTTTCAAAGCACGTTGCATCTCTGCATCTATAGCATCGTTGACATGCTCTCGCATTTGTTTGATGACAGGTTCTATAGACAAGGCACGAAGCCAAGCATAAAAGTCATCTCTATACTGAGCAACGATTTCAGTAGCTCGCACAGCCTGCTCTTCTCTCATGGCATGGTTACTCTCTGAGATACTGCGTAAGTCATCTATACGAAAAAGCTGTAACTTATCTAAATCCATCTTTTCTATGTCTCTAGGGATTGCCATGTCAAACCAGAGCCTATTGATAGATTTATTTTCTATCATCTCTTTTTTGATGATAGGGTCTTTTGCTGAAGTGGCAGAAAAAAGTAAACGGTAACGGTTGATGTATTTTGCTAGCTTGTCTACAGTGTCAGCTTTTACATTTTCACCTAAAGTGTGTGCCACGAGTTCCACTTTTTCTTTGTCTCTGGCTAACATCACCACATCACAGCCTGCTCTAAGTAGATGTTTTGCTGCTAGTACACCCATTTCACCAGCTCCCAGTACCACGCCTGTCATACCTGCCATGTCATCGCCCAAAAGCTTATGTGCTTGAGCCACTGCTACGGAGGCAATGGATATAGGGTTTTGAGAAATGTTTGTCACATTACGTACTTCTGCTGCACACTTGACTGCGTATGAAATCATACGGTTTAGCTTCCTGCTTGCTGTGCCATTTCTATGTGAGAGCATAAATGCTTCTTTTACCTGTCCTGTTATTTGTGACTCACCTATGACTAGTGAATCCAACGATGAGACAACAGAAAAAATATGCTGTACTGCCTCTTCATCATCATAGCGTACTGCAGTGGTTTTAAGTTCATAGAAATTTAGGTTAGATTTTTTTGCCATAAGACCTAATATGGCATGAAAAGAAGAGAAGTTATCTCTACTTGCTAAGACTATCTCTACACGGTTACACGTTGAGATGATAAACGCTTCATGTATAAACTCAAATGCCACGAGTAAATTAAGCATCTCAATTTGTTCTTCTTCACTTGAAAATGCTAGTTTTTCACGCATAACTTGTTCACAGTTTTTATGCGAAAAACTAACTACTTGATAGTACATTAAAAATCCCTCTCTATCATCGCCATGGCTATGCCACTTAAGGCTTTTTCACCACGAGCATCCATCAAGTCTATCGCTTCAAGTATCAACACTTTAGCCTCTTCATAACTTTTTTGTATGATACCTGTTTCGTGCATCTTTGTTTTTATCCATGTCTGTTCAGATGTACTCAAATGTTTTGCATGCAGAGCCTGTAAGGTAACTTTATCTTCTTCATCTAAGGCTTCGTTTAGGTAAATATACGGCAAGGTGGTCTTACCCTCTTCAAAGTCATGCAGTGCAGGTTTACCCAGAGTTTGGGCGTCCATCGTGATGTCCAACAAGTCATCTATCATCTGAAAGGCTATGCCTAGGTTACGTCCGTAAGTCATGTACACCTCCTTATCTTTACCTGAAAGCACAGCAGCTGCCCCTGCACACGCCTCCATAAGTGAGGCTGTTTTTTGGTAAATCATCTCCAAATAAATCTCTTTATCTGTGTTAAATGCTTTAGAGAGTGACACATCTTTAAGTTCACCAAGGCTTAACTGAACAACTGCATTTGAAATGATTTTAGATACTTCAGGTGAGATGTTATTGAGTTCAAAAAAGCCTTTGGAATAGAGTATATCTCCTAACATAATGGCGGTTTTATTTCCATAAAGTGCATTGAGTGAGGGTTTTGAGCGTCTTGTGTAGGCATCATCTATCACGTCATCATGTAGCAAAGATGCTGCGTGTATAAGCTCCACAATAGCAGCAGTCTTAATAGATGCCAATGAAGAACCTGCTATTTTCAAAATGAGTTTTGCACGAAGTCTTTTCCCATGAGGGAGTTTTGCATAGAGTGCTGAAACTTCTTTATCAGCTAAATCTGCTACAAACTGTTCTATCTTTCTTTCAACTGCATCTAACACGGTGATACATCCTCATCATTTTCTAAATATTATAACGAATCTATACTAATTACTTTCCGTATTGTTCATTAAAGCTTTCATAGTCACCTTCAAAGTCTATAATCGTTCCATCTTCGTTGATTTGTATGATTCTATTTGCAAAAGCGTCGATGAGTTCTCTATCGTGAGAGACACAGATGACACCACCTTTATAGTTGTGTAACGCCTCACCAAGTGCGACAATAGCTTCAAGATCAAGGTGGTTGTTTGGCTCATCCATCACAAGGTAGTTTGAGCTATCCATCATGATTTTACTTAGCATCACACGGTGTTTTTCTCCACCAGAACAGGCATCTATCTTTTTCTTTTGTTCTTCACCAGAAAAGAGCATACGCCCTAACGTTTTACGTATGTCATCGATGTGCCACTTGACATCAAAGCCTTGTATCCACTGTGGGAGTTCTTCATTTCCTACTACTAGGTCAGTTGTATTTTGAGGAAAGTATGAGTAGGTAATCGTTTGTCCCCATTTCATCGTTCCACTGTCTGCTTCTATCTCTTCCATGAGTATTTTAAGTAAGGTTGTTTTACCCACACCATTTCCACCAATAATGGCTATCTTGTCTTCACTTTTAACTTTGAAAGAAATATCTTCAAATACCTTTTCTCCATCATAAGACTTTGAAAGACCTTCAACATCAAGTACTTCATTTCCTATGTCACGGTGAGGTTTAAACATGATAGACGGGTCACGTCTACTAGAGAGTTGTATAGCTTGCACATCTAGTTTGTCTAGTTGTTTCTGACGTGAAGTGGCTTGTTTTGCTTTAGAAGCATTGGCAGAGAAACGTTTGATGAAGCTTTCTAACTCTTCTTTCTCTTTAAGCCCTTTGGCTCTGTCTGTCTCTGCTTGTTTTGCTATGAGGTTTGCAGCGATATACCACTCATCATAGTTACCCGTAAACTCACGGATATTTTGAAAGTCAAGGTCAAGTATGTGTGTTACCACACCATTTAAAAAGTGTCTATCATGAGAGATAACCATAAGCGTACCCTCATGACGTTTAAGCTCGTTTTCCAGCCATGAGATGGTATCCATGTCAAGGTTGTTCGTAGGCTCATCTAGTAGTAAAACGTCTGGTTTCAAAAACAGTACTTGGGCTAGTAATATTTTAAACTTGTCTCCACCTGTAAGCGAAGACATAAGCTCTCCATGCTGTGCGACAGGGAAACCAAGTGACTGTAACAGTTTTTCTATTTTGACATCAGATTCATAAGTAGGGTCTTCGTCGGCACAAATCATCTCTAGTTCACCTAAACGGTTGTTGACCTCATCGGACTCAAAGTCACCTTCCATGTAGAGTTTTTCTTTCTCTTTTTGTGCATCAAAAAGTTTTTTGTTTCCATAGAGTACTGCGTCACTTAACGTATATTCTTCAAAGGCATACTGGTTTTGTGAAAGCATCCCAAGTTTAAGTCCTGGTTGAAGCTGTACTTCTCCATCACTTTGTTCTAACTCACCTGCGAGTATTTTCATAAACGTAGACTTTCCTGCACCGTTGGCTCCGATGAGTCCATAACGTTTACCTATATCCATAGTCATATTGATTTTGTCGAAAAGAACTCTTTTCCCGTAGCGTTGTGTTAAATTTACTGTACTAAGCACGTGTTATCCTTGCTGTAATTATTAGTGTGATTTTAGCGAAATGTGCTGAAAGTGGAGAAATCCCTCCAAGAGGAGGAAAGTTTACTTGATAAGTGCTACGATATTTTCAATAGGACGACCAATAGCAGCCTTGCCATCTTTCACGACAATAGGTCTTTCTATAAGCTTTGGATTTGCTACCATGAGACTTATCAACATATCTTCATCATTTATCTCATTGATACCAAGTTCTTTGTAGAGTGTTTCTTTACTTCGCATAAGTCCTTTTGCACTAAGCCCTAACATATCAAGTATCTCTATAAGCTCTTGTCTACTTGGTGGCGTATCAAGATACTTCACTACCTCAGCCTCGACACCCTGCTCTTCTAAAAGTGCTACTGCATTACGTGATTTACTACATCTTGGGTTATGGTATATTTTTACTTTACTCATGGTTTATTCCTTATTTTTAAATTCTGGGTATCTTATCAAAATTTCGTTGAATTTTATTGATTTTAAAGCAATTTCAATATTAGATTTTCGATAAACACCTCATCACTCTTTTGTGGCAAAGTAGCGTTATCAAGTTTCACCTGTACCTCATCCAGTTTGACATCAATGTATGCCATGACACTTTCCAAAGGCTCTTTTCCCTCTTTAATTGACGTAATATAAAGACGATTTTTCAAAGGAAAAGTAATAAACCCCTCATCAAGTAACTCCTCTACCTCATCAATCACACGTACTGCATGAGAGAGTGCCTTAAAGTCAATGCCTGTTGCAGAGTTTTTACTTCTATTTCCAAACTGCTCTTCCATCTCACTTATAAGTTGCGTAAAATAGCCCACAGTGACACTCCCTGCAAAACGTTTACCTAACAACTCAATGTAACGTCCTTCTTTATAGGCTTGATTTCCTCGAGAGATAGATGCTTTGATGAATTTGACATATTTAAAACTTGACGCAGCTAAAATACGTTCAATTTCTGGAAAATATACTTCTAATTTATCATTCATACCTTTCACTGATACTGCTTGAAACATCTCTACAAAATGGTGTAACTCTTGAAAGCGTTTACCTTTGATATTATACATTTTACTTTGTCCTACACAATAGCCAACAAATGAGTGCAAATTACGGTTATAAAACCGTG
>Ga0256840_1003270_pt1 | contig 13278 bp, 9 predicted proteins | sample 355202metaG_FD_185969 | JGI IMG/M metagenome (GOLD analysis project Ga0256840, IMG submission 185969) | Hydrothermal vent microbial communities from Mid Atlantic Ridge, Atlantic Ocean - 355-202 | ecosystem: Environmental > Aquatic > Marine > Hydrothermal vents | place: Atlantic Ocean: Mid...
AGGTGCGGGAGCGTCGGGAATTTTTGCTTTCCCAACGTAGTGATCTGGAAAAGGCTATTGTGGACTTAGAACAGGCGGTAAAACGCATCAATAAGACGTGCAGGGAGCGGTTGCGTGAGGCGTTAGCGCAGGCCAACACAAAGCTTGCCGAAATTTTTCCTTTACTCTTTCCTGGTGGGCGTGCCGAACTGAAGTTTGTGGGTTCCGAAGACCCCCTTGAGGCAGGGTTAGATTTGGAGATAAAACTTCCGGGCAAGCCCATCAGACATTTGGCCATGCTTTCGGGGGGTGAAAAGGCCCTTACGGCCCTGGCTGTACTGTGTGCCTTCTATCTGGTAAAACCAGGGCCCTTTTGTGTGCTGGACGAAGTGGATGCCCCCCTTGACGAGGCCAATACCGAGCGGTTTCTAGGGCTCCTTAAGGAAATGGCCAAGCACGCCCAGATCATTTTGGTAACCCACAATAGGCGTGTTATGGAGGCTGCCGAAGCCCTTTTCGGCCTAACCATGGAAGAAAAAGGCGTTTCCAAGGTGGTTAGTGTGCGCCTTACCGACATGTTAGAGGCTCAGGATTCTTCTCTGCCGTAGACGTCTTCAAAGCGTACGATGTCGTCTTCGCCCAGGTATTCTCCGTTTTGCACCTCGATAATTTCTAAAGGTATTTTCCCGGGATTTTCTAAGCGGTGTTTGGTGGATTTGGGCACGAATACCGATTCGTTTTCGTGGAGGAAGTGTTCTTTATCGCCGATGGTTACCCGGGCTGTGCCTCTAACCACTACCCAGTGTTCTGAACGGTGGTAATGCATTTGCAGGCTCAGGCTGGCCCCGGGGTTTACCACGATGCGTTTAATTTTATAACGAGGGCCTTCTTCCAGCACGGTGTAGCTTCCCCAGGGGCGATAGGTAATTACGTGTTCTTCTGCTTCTGGGTAATTGTGGGCCTTGAGATATTGGACCAGTTTGCTAACCGCCTGAGTTTGTCCTTTTTTTACCAGGAGCAAGGCATCAGGGGTCTCCACCACTAGTAAGTCTTTTATGCCGATGGTGGTAATCAGGCGTTTGTCACCCATTATCATGGTGTCTTGAGTGTCAAAGGACACTATACGGCCCCTTTTTACGTTTCCTTGTTCATCTTTTTCCATGAGCGCAAACAGGGCATCCCAGGAGCCTATATCGTTCCAGGTCAAGTTTAGGGGCACGGTGGCCACCTTTTTTGAACGTTCCATGATGGCGTAGTCGATGGATATCTCCGGCATTTGCGCAAAATTTTGGTGTAGTTTGGCAAAGCCTTGCTCATAGAGGGCATAGATTTCGGGGGCTTGTTGGCGAATTTCTCTTTCGGCGCTTTCCAAACAGAACAAAAAAATGCCTGCGTTCCAGAAATAACCGCCTTCGGCCAAATAACTTTGGGCGGTTTTAAGATCTGGTTTCTCGGTAAAGCGGTCGACCTTGTAGGCGTTAATTTCGGCCCCGTCTAGTTTGTCTCCGGCCTTGATATACCCGTAGCCTGTTTCAGGGTGACTAGGGGTAAGGCCAAAGGTCACCAAATAGCCCTTTTGGGCTATTTGTTCGGCAGCCTTGACCGTTTTGACAAAGTCTTCCTCTGGGTTTATGACGTGGTCTGAGGGACACACCAAGAAAGTTTCCTCGGGCCCTACACCGAGATGCTCTTTGGCGTAGCAAAGCCCGTAGGCTATAGCCGGAGCAGTATTGCGCCCCAGGGGCTCCAGCAACAGGTGATAGCCTTCTAGGCCGCTGAGGTGCGTCTTTACGTGGAATTTGTACTTTTCGCAGGTAATTATTATCAGGTCTTCGGGCCGGACAATCTTAAGCAAGCGTTCCACCGTCTGTTGCAGTAAAGAACGATTGCCCTGGAGTTTAAGAAACTGTTTGGGATATCCCCCCCTGCTCAAAGGCCATAGTCGGGTGCCAGATCCTCCAGCGAGCACTAAGGCTTTCATGATCCCCCCTTTGATTTAATTTTTTAGAGATGGTTGCCCGGTCGATTCTAACACAGACTGCCAAAAGCGACTCTTTAGATTTACTTGTTTGCGCTTGGTAATAGCCGCTTGTAACGGAACATGTACAAAGCGATCATTGATATAGCTTACCATCAGTCCGGTCTTACCGGCCATGGCAGCATGAACGGCATATTGGCCCAAAAAGCCACAATAGATACGGTCATCAACAATGGCCGGTACACTGCGAATAATGTAACTGGGGTCGATATAGCGTAAATATATTTCCGTGTTCTTTTTGGCAAAATAGTCATTTATTTTCTCTTTTAAGAACTTACCGATATCCCCTAGTTTCAGGTTGCCAGAGGCATCGTATTGTGGTTTTTCTGGCTGGACGTATTTTTGCCCTGCGCCTTCGGCCACCACGATCACCGCGTGCTTGCGGGCCTGGAGCCGTTTTTCCAGTACGGCAAGCAGCCCCTTGGGGCCTTCTAGATCAAAGTCGTCTTCGGGTATGAGGCAAAAATTGACTTCTTTTCGGGCCAGGGTGGCGGCAGCAGCAATAAACCCGGAATAACGTCCCATAACTTTGACCAGGCCTATCCCGTTGGGCGCCGCTATGGCCTCGGTGTGGGCACAGCGGATGGCCTGACATGCCATTTCTACAGAGGTGTCAAAGCCAAAGGTCTTAGAGATGAAATATATGTCGTTATCTATGGTCTTAGGGACAGCTACTACAGAGATCTTGAGACGGCGGTTTTTAATTTCTTCTTTTATTTTTTTGGCGGCTCGAAAAGTACCGTCGCCCCCTATCATAAACAGTAAATGTATGTTCAGCCGTTCTAAGGCATCAACTATTTCTTCGATGGGTTGGGGCCCTCGCGATGTCCCTAGTATGGTCCCTCCTAACTCATGAATATTAGAGACTACGTCTGGGTTTAGCTCCATTAATTCGTGTTTATAGCGAGGGATAAAACCCTGTAAACCATAACGAATTCCAAATATGTACCGGATCCCGTAAGAAAAATAGAGCGTAAATACAATAGAGCGTATCACATCGTTAATGCCCGGGCACAGGCCACCACAGGTAACAATGGCGGCCCTGGTCTTTGAGGGATCAAAATAGATCTTGGCCCTAGGTCCAGCCAGCTCAAGAGTAGGGAAAGGTTTGCCCTTTTGCTTACACTCCTTCAAATACTCAGCAGACAGCCTAAGACTTATCCGCATTTCGTCTGATACGTAACAGCAGGGATCATCCTTTTGCAGAGGGGTATCTATACGGCAGGGCCCTAAGTTTTCAATGGAAAGGTCTACATCTTGGTCCACAATTATTTCGTCGATCATTTCTAGGTTGCAATTTCCCATCTTAGGCCTCCTTTTTATGCGATACCTGTTTTTTTTTATTCTCATCGCCTTTTCTTAAAAGAACTTTATTCCGTTCTTTCTTATTTAGGAAGTTTAAAGAAATAATTATTGGAGACTTTTGCAGAATTACCGAGATTAAAGTTGCAAGCACAACCGCAGGGGACCCGGTCCTATCTTTTCGTTCCGAAAAATAGGAACGGATCTTAGAACAGACCTCAAGAACAGATGTTTTACCAAGGTCTCTATCGATATTAAGTTAATAATGGTTTGTTTATATTGACAAATAGCTAATTGGCTATATATAGATAGTATGCCGTTAAAAACCGTCTCAAGACTCTTGAAGGCCGTATCGGATCCTACGCGGTTAAAGATCCTGGCCCTGCTGGCGCAAAGGTCTTTTTGTGTATGTGAGCTTACGGTGGCCCTTGGTCTTTCCCAACCCACGGTTTCCCGTCACCTACAACAACTTGAGGCCGTAGGCTTTTTGATTTCTGAAAGAGAGGGAACATGGGTGATCTATCGCCTGAAACCCCAGGATCCCAAAGCCCAAATCCTAGTAGACCTTTTACTCCCTTGGGTTTTAGCCGATCCGGCAATACAAGACCTCATAAAAAGGGCCCTCCCTCTCGATCGGTATGAGTGTTCCCAGAAAATGCGAGAATCTCTGGAGAAAAGTAAAGGAGGTTAGTGATGGCTATCGAGATCAAAGATCCAGAGTTACAGGAGATATTTGAACACGGAATTTTCTTTCACGGTCATCTGTGTCCGGCTATGCCGCTGGGGATAAGGGCCGGGCTCCTTGCCCGCCGGCGCCTTGGGGTAGAGCGGGCCAAAAGCAAAGAGTTAATGCTACTTTCGGAAACCGGCACCGGCCATTTGATGCAGTGTTTCCTTGACGGGGTCATGATGGCCACTGGATGTACTTATGGTAAGGGTAACTGCCAAAAACTCTACTATAACAAAATGGCCTTTATCTTAATCGACGTGGTGGAAGAAAAGGCCATACGCGTGGCTCTTAAGCCTGAATTTATCAGACAGGCCTTTAAATCACCCTTTATGGAACGGCGCCAGCAGGGGATTCCCCCGGAAATGATCGAACCAGAGATTGCCGAAGCCACAGTGAACAGGGTTTTAAGTCTACCAGAGGAAGATGTATTCAAGGTGAGCGATGTCTATAGCTATCGTTACGTCTACAGCCAGGAAGGGCCCCCGGAATTCTGCCAGTCCTGCGGAGAGGTGGTGTTTGGTAGTAAGGCCCGCGTAAAGAAGGGTAAGATCCTGTGTCTTCCCTGTAGCGGCTATAAAGACTAAATTCAGCCCTTTGGCAAATTGTTACTAGGAGCTCAAAACAGCTGGGCTGTGACCAGTGATCAGTGAGTTGTAGAGGCGAAGGGCTAAAGGCTAAAGGCTAAAGGGCGAGAGGGCTAAGGGATCCGTTCCCATTTTTCGGAACGAAAAATAGGAACGGATCCTTGATCAGTGAGCTGGTATTGCGAGCGCCTTTTTGCGTGTCATTGCGAGCGAAGCGAAGCAATCTAGATCCCTCACTGTGTTCGGGACAGGGATCACTTCGGCGACTGCGTCGCCTCGTGATGACGGCTGTGGGAGAGATCGCCACGGGGACTACGTCGCCTCGTGATGAGCGAAGGGCTGAAGGAGATCCCATTTTTGTCATTCTGAGGGAGCGCTCTTTTCTGTCTTTCTGAGGATGAGTTCTTTTTCTGTCATTCTGAGGGAGCGTAAGCGACCGAAGAATCCACAGATCGATTAAATGGACGATAGGCTAAAGGCAAAGGGCTAAGGGCGATAGGTGATCGATGTTTTAGAGGTTGTAGAGGTTCTAGATGTTTTAGAGGTTGTAAAGGTGGATTATAGGCGAAGGGCGAGAGGGATCCGTTCCTATAATAGCTTAACCTGGGGGAAAGGGTCATGATCTATTGGGTGGTTTCATCGTTGGTATTTGCGGCGGCCTGTGTTTTTTCCATGTTAGGTCTTGGTGGCGCGCTGCTGTATATCCCCCTTTTTAAGTGGTTTGGCTTTGATTTTAAGGCTGTGGCCATTCCCACTGGGCTTTTTCTAAACGGTATTACGGCTTTATCTGCGGCTGTCTATTACTTTCGGGCCGGGATGGTAGATGTTAAGGGTGCTATTCCCATGGCTTTGGCCACTCTTATAGGTGCTCCCCTAGGTGCTCATCTAACTTGTTATGTGTCTACGGAAAAGCTCGTCCTTCTTTTTTCTCTATTTGTATTTCTAGTAGGGCTAAGGATGCTTTTCGTAAGTGGCCAGCCAGAACCCAAAGAGTTCCTTCCTTATAACATGAGAATTATCATAGCCAGTATCGCCAGTTTTTTAATAGGCTTTCTGGCTGGATTCTTGGGTGTGGGTGGAGGGTCTCTTTTTGTCCCATTGCTAATAGCCTTGGGATATCCTACCAAACAAGCAGCAGCCACCTGTTCCTTGATCGTGGTGTTTTCTTCTTTTGCAGGTTTTTCCAGTCACGTTGCCGAAGGACATTTTGAGCCCAAACTTCTTTTATTCACCACTTTCGCGGTAATAGCAGGCTCACAGACAGGGGCCAGACTCATGCGGCACAAGATGAAGGCCAAGTGGATAAAACGCCTCTTTGGGCTAGTGCTCCTTCTCGTGGCCTTAAAACTCGGCCTGAAAGTCCTTATCAAATAAAAAAGACAATTCTTTAATCTGTGATCAGTGAGCTGTGATCTGTGATCAGTGATCAGTGATCAGTGGTAAAAGTTGTAGAGGTTGTAGGGGTGGATTATAGGCGAAGGGCGATAGGCGAAAGGGATCCGTTCCTATTTTTCGGAACGAAAAATAGGAACGGATCCTTGTATATTGAATCCATGGTAAGGTGTAAAACATGAAAAGAAAAAAGGCCGGTACAGATCGTACGGATCCTTGATCAGGGAGCTGGTATTGCGAGAGCCTTTTTGCATGTCATTGCGAGCGAAGCGCAGCAATCTAATGAGATCACGCAGGCGTACAAATCGCCTCGTGATGGGCGAAGGGCTCAAGGAGCCCCCATTTTTGTCATTCTGAGGGAGCGATTTTCTTTTGTCATTCTGAGGGAACTTCTTTTTTGTCATTCTGAGGGAACTTCTTTTTTGTCATTCTGAGGGAGCGAAGCGACCGAAGAATCCACAGGTCGATTAGTGGATCCCTTCGCCTTCGGCTCAGGGCAGGCTCTTCGCCTGCGGCTCAGGATGACAAGAAAGTAAACTGTGATCAGTGATCAGTTAGCTGTGATCAGTTTCCTGTAAGTTGTAGAGGCTAAGGGCGAAAGGGCTAAGGGTGATCAGTGAGCTGTGATCTGTGAGTTGTAGAAGTTAAAGGCAAAGGGCTAAGGGCGAAAGGTGAAAGGCTAAGGGATCCGTTCCTATTTTTTGTTTCAAAAGATGGGAACGGGTCATGAGAGTAATGTTGACTAAAAATGCTTCCGGTAATAAAAGATTTGCTTGGCAGGGGGGCCGGAGTGGGAATCACGGCAAACGAACGTAGTAAGCGATGGGGCTAAATTTTTTAGACAAAAATTGTCTTTTTTTAGACATTCCTGATTAAAGGTTGCTTTTCATCTTATATTTTGCTAATACCTTGATAGTAATTTTCTAGGAGCGAGGGGGATTTTTCCCATTATATGGGTGGTTTTAATATCCGTCTTAATAGAGCTATTCCCGGCTCTTTTGCTGTAGACACGGAGGGCAACCTCCTGGAGAGCAACAAGACCTTTGACCAGCTCTTTACCACCCGCCCTCAAAAAATAAGTGATATCCTGGCCCATCCCGAAGAGTGGCAATATATCAAGGCCTATTTGATAGCTGGAGGACTGGTGGAAGGCTGGCGTCTAAAGCTAAAAAATACTATAGGGCCGGAGTGGAAAGAATTATTCGCTTATTATCAAGAAGAGAACAAAATTGTAGGCCTCCTCTTTGACTCCACCAACCGCGTCAAAACTGAAACAGATCTCCAATGGTACCAAATACTCTTAGATACTATTCCTAAGCCTCTCATTGTTACGGACTTAAAGGGCAACATACTGGAAATGAATCAAGCGGCCAAAAAGACCTTTGCCTTATCTTCTGTTCAACCTGAAAACATGTCCGCCTCTTCCCTATATGAAGACCCACAAGACTGGAAAGACCTCCTTGGTCGCCTTAAGAAAAAAAGGAAATTTATTTATTCTACCCGGCATCGCCGGGCCAATGGAGAAATATTTCCCGCCGAAGATCACGTGCGTCTCTTCCCTTATCAAGGAGAAAGTAAAGTCATTCTATTCGTCAACGACATATCCACCTATCGCGAGACAGAAAAGCTCCTTTTTCTCCTTTTTTCGGCCCTGGAACACGCCAACGAGGCGGTGATAATAACAGACAAAGAGGGCAGGATCGTCTACGTCAACCCGGCCTTTGAAAAAACAACCGGTTATACCTTAGAGGAAGTACTGGGCAAACAACCCTCAATATTAAAAAGTGGTTATCATTCTTCTAAATTTTATCAGGAATTATGGGATACAATACTTTCGGGGAGCACCTGGCGCGGACGCATTGTAAACCGCCGCAAAGACGGGCGTATTTACACCGACGAAGTGACTATTTTCCCTGCACGAGATGAATTTTCCGAGATTACGCACTTTGTGGCCCTTCAACGCGATGTCACCCGGGAAATAGAACTGGAAAACCACATCCAGCAAGTGGCCAAACTAGAGGCCATAGCCCAGCTGGCTGGGGGAATAGCCCACGAATTCAACAATATTCTCACTACTATAAGTGGTTACACAGAACTATTACTCATCAAAAACAAAAGTTTAGACACCAAGGCCCGCAATGCCCTCCAGGCCATTTTCTCCCAGGCCAAAAGAGCCGCCCATTTGGTAAATCAACTCCTGGATTTCAGTAGGCGGAATAAAGCAGAAAAAACTGTCTTTGAATTGAAGTCCTTTCTCTTAGAGAATGAAGAGCTATTTAAAAAATCTCTACCTAAAAATATCACCTTAGAAATAGAAGTCCCCTCCCAACCCTTTTTTATCCAGGGTTCTCCTTCTCTTATAAAGCAGGTCATTTTTAATCTGGTGGTCAATGCCCGAGACGCCATGCCCGAAGGGGGAAAAGTTACCATAAGAGTATCCCCAAGCCTGCCTCCCTCGGATATTTCTCCCTTTGAGGTCGAGAAGGAATGGGTCTGCTTATCTGTATCCGACACCGGACACGGAATATCCGAAGAGATACACACCCGCATATTTGAACCCTTTTTTACGACCAAAGTAAACGGCACAGGTCTTGGCCTGGCACAAGTATTTGGTATTGTCCGCGAACATGGGGGATACATACAGGTTAAAAGTACCCAGGGCAAAGGCACTATATTTAAGATATACTTGCCCGTAATCAGTAAAGAGGGTAGCCTGCAGCAGGAACTTTTTTAATTTCAGGGGCACAAAGGACACCTTAAAAGGCATTTATTTTTTTACAATTTTGGTATAATTACTTTTCCATGGTAGAAGCACCAGAGAAGACTATTTCCAGAGAAGTTGAAGAGCTATCGTGCCTTTACGAAATTGCCCGCACCCTTTCTAGCTCCCTCAATATGAGGGAGGCCCTAGAACAGATTCTGGCCATTCTGGCCGAACGCCTAGACATGAAAAGAGGCACCATAACCATATTCAACCCCCGCACTAAAGAAATTCAAATCGAAGTAGCTCACGGGCTAACCGCCGAGGCCCGGCGTCGCGGGAGGTATCAGTTAGGAGAGGGTATTACTGGACAAGTAGTGGCCACGGGGCAGCCCATTATTGTACCCCATATCAAAAGTGATCCACGCTTTTTAAACCGCACTCGTAGCCGTGGCAAAATGGAAAAAGAGCACGTCTCTTTTATTTGTGTACCCATTAAAAGCGGAGCCAAAGTCCTGGGCACCCTCTCGGTGGACCGTCTTTTCGCTTCCCATGTCTCTCTGGAAGAAGACGTACGCTTTCTCACTATCATTGCCGGACTTATTGCCCAAACCGTAGCCAACCTCCAGGCCATCCAAGAGGAGAGAGAACGCCTACTAGAAGAAAATCGTCGTCTTAAACAAGAGTTACGCGGGCGCTATAGTATGGAAAATTTTGTCGCCCTTAGCTCGCGGATGCGCGAAGTATTAGAAATGATAGAACGTGTGGCCCACAGTCCCGCCACGGTGCTTTTGCGAGGGGAATCCGGTACCGGAAAATCTCTTATTGCCCGTTTGATACACTATAACAGTTCTCGCTCCGAGGGGCCCTTTGTCACAGTGGCGTGTACAGCCCTCCCTGAAAATCTTATAGAAAGTGAACTCTTTGGTTATGAAAAGGGGGCCTTTACCGGGGCCGTAAATCGAAAACCGGGGCTTTTTGAACAGGCCCACGGAGGAACAATATTCCTTGACGAAATTGGAGACTTGCCTCTCCCCTTACAAGCCAAATTACTTCATATCATTCAAGAAAAAGAATTTTACCGGCTGGGGGGCACAAAACCTATTCGTATAGACGTACGCATAATCACCGCTACCAACCGAAATTTAGAAGAATTAGTAGAGAAAGGTTATTTTCGGGAAGACCTTTACTATCGTTTAAACGTCTTTCCTATTTACATTCCCCCTCTAAGAGAACGCACTACAGATATAATCCCTCTGGCTGAATTCTTCTTAGAAAAATATTCTCAAGAATATGGGAAACAAATAAAGAGACTTTCCTCTCCAGCCATAGATTTATTAGTACAATACCATTGGCCAGGGAATGTACGTGAGTTAGAAAATGTAATAGAAAGAGCAGTTATCGTATGTGACGAAGAAGTTATTAGGAGTTATCATCTACCACAAAGTTTACAAACAGCAAGTAGTTCAGACACTAAAAGTAAACGTACTTTAGCTCAGGCGGTTAAAAACCTTGAAATTGAGCTTATTATAGAAGCCTTAAAAGAAACTAACGGCAACCAAAGTGAAGCAGCTCGTTTATTGGACACAAGTCTACGCATTCTTAACTACAAGATTCGCAAATACGGTATTGACCCCAAAAAATTCAAGAAGAAAAAGACATAAAGAGACCTTTGCAAAGTTATCTGGGATCCGTTCCTATTTTTCATTCCGAAAAATAGGAACGGATCCCTTTGCCCTTTGCCTCTACTGCTCACTGATCACCATTCCCATAGCTGCCACAAGGCACCACAAAGAAAGGAGAAAAAGAAAGATAAAAAGTGTCTCTGTTAGGATCAAATAATTGAAAAACACAAGGGAAGGATAAAAAAGAAAGATCCCCCCTGCCAAAAGTGCCACGTCTTCCCGTGCAAATATCTTTTTTGCCAAAGAATAAACCAAAATCCCACTTAAAAGCGAAATAAATATCTGGATAACTCGCACGGCGTTATAATTTTCGGCCCCAAAAACTTTATACACCCCGGCCAAAAACGCAGGATAAAGCGGCGGCCGAATGGCTGTTGGTTTTCCAGGAAAATGAGCAAACTCGCCCCTTTCCAAAATAGCCAGGGCCAGGCGATTATAATGTTGTTCGTCAACGATGTTCAAGGGTTGATCCCAGAAAAGGGGCAAAAGTGCCAGGCGCAGTAAAAGGGCTGCGGCTAGAACAAATAATAATTTACCAGTCAAAATCCTTTTCATATCCTAGTTTAATCAACAGATCCCCGGCGAGTTTTTTAAAAGTTTCTTTTTCTTTAAGAGAAAAATAGTTTTTCCAATCTCCCGACACACCCTTTCTATAAAAACTTTTACTATTAGCCTGGCCTCTTTTACGACCTGTAATAAACTCAAAAGACGATTTATTAATCATATTATTTAGCACCTGATCATTGTATGACAAACCAAGAAAATTCAAAATGTTTTGTGCTATTTTTCGAGAGTTGTTTAGCATATCTTCATAAGAACAAGTCCACAAATTAAATTCCTGTTGATAGCGTAATTGGAGTTCAATCATTTCTTTCCACAAAAGAACGCTTTCTTCAAAACTCCAGGCAAGGCCCATATTTTTAGCATAATGTCTATGGGAAATAACAAAGTCCCTGCCATCCCTATAAACAGCTATTAATTTGCTATCAGGATAAACTTGCTTAATCTTTGGAATAGCTCGTACGTGGTCGGCACTTTTTTCTATGAGGTATTTAGGGTTAAATTTCTTTATAAAAAAACCGAAAAAAGTGCGGCAGTATTCTTCGGGATTATCACACTTTAATAATTGTCTTTTTAATGAAAATTGTTCTCGCAAGCTTAAAGAATATCTTGTCAGTGGTCTATCTGTTGTTTTTAAACCAACAACTGGTTTCCAATATTTCCTAATAGGATTTACTATTTTGGCTACAAAATTTCTAGGTAATCTTTTTAGCCCGCCTTCACTCCAGGCAGTTCCGCTAAAAAGAATTTCAGTGGTTTCTTCTGGTGTTTTATCAAAGACGTATTTAAATAAGTTAGTCTCTGCTAAACCAATAATTTCAGGATGAAGACTTAGCATATTAATGAGCCAGGTTGTGCCACACTTATAATGTCCAACAATAAAGGCTATTTTATTGTTTTCTTTCATTTGAAATTCCTATCTTTGCTTTTGCCTAGGTATCTCGATTTTCGCCGGGCTCTATTATCTGGGATCCGTTCCTATTTTTCATTCCGAAAAATGGAAACGGGTCCCTTAGCCCTTTCGCCCTTAGCCTTTCGTTCCTTGCCCTTCGCCCATCCTAGGGAGCCCGTAAGGGGCGACGAAGCGATCTCAGGAAATCTCTTCCACCTCAAAAGAAACGATGTTCCGCTTGCGCTTGCTAAACTCAACCCCGATAAGCCAGATCTTTTCGCACTTGCCCTGATACTTCTCCCAGTAGCGCTTCTCTTTTAGCTGTAAAAGTGCTTTACCTTCGGGCTCATCCTCCACCACCTTAAACTCAAAGAGATAACACCTGCCCTCAAAAAGCACCGCCATGTCCAGGCGACCCTGGTTCGTGGCCTCTTCCACCCGCACCTCCAAACCCAGACCACAAAAATACGCGTAAAATACACTGGCGTAAAATCCTTCGTACTCCTCAAGTCCCGTCTTCCGAAACCAGTCATGCGGAATCCCGGCAAATATCGCTCTAAAAACCCCCTCAAGCTCCTCTGGCCGCCCTTTCTCCAACGCCTCATAAATCCGGTCGTAATGCTCTTCTTTGGTTGGCAAATCACTAAAGGTGTTCAACAAAAAGTTGTTAAAACTTGTGCGCACCTCAAGGTTTGGAAAACCCAGGATATATTTGGTAAGGGGGCCGCGGCGCCTGGTGCCTTTTATCGTCAAATAACCCGTCTGAAAAAGGACTGTCTCCGGGTAAATACGATCCACGTCAAAGCTTTCAAGAAGCTCATCTCCTACTTCGAGCTTTTCAAGTTTGGCTACGTTTAGTTTCCTGGCCAAAAGAAGCTTTATGAGAAAAGTGGGCGTGCCGGTTTCAAACCAGTAGGGCCTAAAATCATAACTTCGCAGAAAAAGCAGAATGTCGAAGGGATTGTAAACAGGCTCCCCTAGCCAGGAGTAGCCGTTATACCAGCGACGCACCTCAGAAAGATCAATTTCTTTCAACCTATCGGCAAAAGTCTTTTCAAACTCCTCCTGGGTATAGCCGCATATTGTGGCATATTCAGGGGAAATAGTTATGTCTTCCAAGTTATTAAGGCCTGAAAAAATTGAAACCTTGGAGAACTTGGTCACGCCTGTCAGGAAACAAAATTTGAGATAAGGGTCAGCGTCTTTGAGCACGGAGTAGAAGTTTTTTAACTCTTCGCGTATTTCGGCGGCAAGCTCTGGTTTGTGAATGTTATCAAGAATAGGTTTATCGTACTCGTCGATAAGGACAACAGCTTTTTGGTTATGTTTTTCCACTAAGACTTCTATCAGTTCCTTGAAGCGACCTTTGATAGAGGGGTAGGTCAATTTTACCTGGTAGAATTTTTCGTGTTCG
>Ga0256840_1003271_pt1 | contig 13276 bp, 10 predicted proteins | sample 355202metaG_FD_185969 | JGI IMG/M metagenome (GOLD analysis project Ga0256840, IMG submission 185969) | Hydrothermal vent microbial communities from Mid Atlantic Ridge, Atlantic Ocean - 355-202 | ecosystem: Environmental > Aquatic > Marine > Hydrothermal vents | place: Atlantic Ocean: Mid...
GCCAGAGTTAGCTACTCAAATAGAGCTCGTACATAAGCACGCATTATTTTATTCTTTATCTTAATCATTTCGTTGTTGACACGAGGGAGTCCACATAGGCCAAATAGTAGGGGGGTGACACAATTAGCTCTTGTTGTAGAAGAACTGGTTAAGCACTTTCTAGCGTACGTAAGTCCTTACGCAAAACTTTTCCTACATTACTCTTTGGTAGTTCATCCACAAATTGAACGTACTTAGGACATTTGTAGCGTGTCATTTCTTTATAACAATATTCCATTAACTCCTCTTCGGTAAGGCTCTGATCTTTTTTAACCACAAAGATCTTTACTGCCTCACCTGACTTTTCATGTGGCACACCAATCGCGCCTAACTCTAATACTTTAGGATGCGCAGCAACAACATTTTCAATCTCGTTAGGGTAAACATTAAAGCCAGATACGATAATCAAATCCTTTAGGCGATCAACAAGTTTCACATACCCTTCTTTATTGATAATGGCAATATCACCCGTGTGCAACCAACCACTATCATCCATCACCTTGGCTGTTTCACCTGGGCGATTCCAATAGCCTTGCATGACTTGTGGTCCACGTATACACAACTCCCCTGGTTCGTTGAATACTTGTTTATTACCTTTATCATCTTTCACACATGCTTCTGTTGAAGAAATAGGCAAACCAATATTCCCAGAAAACTCCGTGCTGTTTGTGGGATTAATCGTAGCTGCAGGAGACGTCTCTGTTAAGCCATAAGCCTCAATTAGAGGGAGGCCTGTAACCGCTTTCCACTCCTTAGCTACTGATTCTTGAACCGCCATTCCTCCACCTAAAATTACTTTAGCATGAGAGAAGTCAATATCTGAGAAACCGGGGGTATTTAACAAACCATTAAATAAAGTATTAACTCCAGGCATGAATGTGAAGTTAGATGTTGCAAGGGTTTTTACAAAACCAGGCATATCACGTGGGTTAGTTACCAACACACTCTTTGCGCCAATTTTTAATGCGAAGGCATTCGCAGTTAAAGAGAAGATATGATAAAGCGGTAATGCTGTTATAAAAATTTCACTTTCCTCAGGGTTAAGTTCATTAGAAACCCAAGCTTCTAATTGAAGAAGATTAGCAACCATATTTTTATGAGTAAGTGCAGCGCCCTTAGCAACCCCCGTCGTACCACCTGTATACTGCAAGAAAGCAATATCTTCATGCTCAATATCTGCATCCGAAAAAGGTAAATCTTTCCCTTTAAGCAATGCATCATTAAATTTGACTACATGAGGTGGTAATGAAAAAGTCGGTACCATTTTTTTAATACGCTTCACTACAAAGTTTACAATCATTGATTTTGGGAAACCTGCTAGATCCCCAACTTGTGTCGTTATAATTGTTTTTACTGCTGTTTTATCTAATACTGCTTGCAGCGTACTTGCAAAATTTTCAAGAATGACAATGGCGACTGCACCCGAATCTTTTAATTGATGCTCCAGCTCACGCGCTGTATAAAGTGGATTTGTGTTAACAACTATTAACCCAGCGCGTAATGCAGCAAACAATGCAATGGGATACTGTAGTAAATTCGGCATCATAATTGCTATACGATCACCTTTCTTTAAGCCTTGACTTGTTAAATAAGCCGCAAAATTACGTGTCATTTTGTCAACATCCTCATAGCTTAAAGTCATACCAAGGTTTTCATACGCTGGGCGATCTCTAAATGCTTGCGTACTTTGCTTAAATAAATCACCTAGTGATTTATAATCATTAGGGTCTATTGTTTCAGGTACACCTTCTGCATAGTTTTTTAGCCATATTTTTTCTACAGACTCTGTCACAATTATCTCCTTTTTTTATTTTAATGCTGTTAGAGCATCTTTAAAACGCTTAACAATATCAGCAGCTGATTCGATTTTATGAATACCTGCTACACTCTTTCCCGCCTGCCAAAATTCTTTTTTAGCATCTTCATCATAAGATGATCTACGCAATTGAAATGCTGATTTAATCGTATAAAACATCCGCATCCAATGTTTGGCTTTTGGATGCTTTAATAGCCATGAAGCAACAGCTCCTGGCTTTGTACCCTGCTCTTTTATGTAACCTGTATTGATAATAGAAACGGGCACACCTGTGATTTTTTCACTTAAAACAATATCATCGGCATCAGCTTTTACGATTGCCTCTTTATAAACTACGCTACTTGAACACTCTTTAGTTGCAATAAAGCGTGTTCCTAACTGGCAGGCATCGTAGCCTAGCGTCATCGCTTCAATATATTGTGCTTCATCACCAATTCCACCTGCACAAACTAGCGGCACATTAAAACGCTTCAATTCATCAAAAAGCTGTTCTTTTGTTTTAGCACCTGCATGACCACCTGCATTTCCATTGACTGCAATAAGTCCATGCGCACCGCCATCCATGGCTTTATGTGCCCACTTAGCTTCTACAACATCGTGATATACAATTGCGCCGTGAGGAGATACGGTATCTACCACCCATTTAGGATTCCCTAACGATGTGATAAAAAATCGTACTCCCTCTTCTAATGCAATATCAACCCACTCAACCATTTTTTCGTGATAGCGTTTTGATGATTTTTCTATTAATGCATTCATGCCTATAGGCTTATCAGTTAATGCTTTTATATCGCGAAGTGCTTGCCTAAAATCTTGTTTGTGAACAAAAGTTAATGACACTGGCTGAACTATTCCAATCCCTCCTGCTTTAGAAACTGTGGCAACTAATTCTAAATTAGAACAAGGATACATTGGCCCACAGATCAACGGCACTTCGATATTTGTATGTTTTGTGAATGCCGTTTCTAAAACTGATGTCATCTATAATTTACCCCTCACCCTTCTCGACCATTTGCCGAGGAGATAACCGCCAATGTACTTTTATTCGAGAAACGGTATCTCCATTCTCATCTTTTATCTCTGCTGATGCGATACTGTTAATAGATTCTGTAATATTTTTAGGTGGCGCCGCACTTCCCTCTGCAATCAATCGTCCACGTGCTTTTTTTAGATATTCGATATCAAGGTTTACAACGATGGCTTTGGTATCAGCAGGAATTGCTGAAATCATTGCTAAACCACTTGCAAGCTCACCTAAGTTTGCTAAAGCAATAGCATGTATCGAGTTAAGATGATTTCTTACAGAACGACGATCTTTAAGAGTTACTTGTACAGAACCTGGTGTGAGACTTAAAACTTCTGCTTTTATACTTCCTGTGTAAGGTGCCGTACGACCCAAAACATAACTAAAAATTTTACGCCCCAAACTACTACCACCATATCGACTCCACATTGCTATGAGTCTTTGTTCAGGTGCTAGCGCCGTAGTGCCACTTTGAGTTATTTGTGAAGCCAATAAGTTATCCTTTAAAAGAGTTTTAGTATTACTACTTAGTATAGACAAAATTCATCAGAATACATTGAAATTATTGGATTTTTTAGATACCTGATAAAATGATTAGCCAGTAAATGCCTTGTCAGAATTCAAATATCTAATCTCTTCTGGAGAACTAACACGACCCAATGCCAAATTACGGTGAGGAAAACGCCCGAACTGCTCGACTATCCCACGATGGTGTTTTGCAAATTGTAAATTACCTTCGAGTTTAACGTTATCAAAACAACTTACCGCTAAGTTTTGATCATCCATATTTTCGCTATGCATCAAAGGCATATATAAAAACGCTACTCGATTAATACTAATTTCTTCATCAAAACCATTATCTATAGCATGTTTAGTGATCGCTACAGCTTGTTGCTCAGTACTAAAACCTTTTGCTTGACCTCGAAACATATTCAAAGGTAATTGATCTAATAATATACATAACGCAAGACAACCATCTGCGCTGTTTTTCCAACTATCAAGCTCCCTTGCTTTTGCTTTTTCCCATACTTTTTTATAATTATTGGTGATTTTCTGATCTATCTCTGTCGTCGAGCTAAACCAATGATCACACATGGGTTTAGTGAACCAGAATTTTAGCAAGTTATCTAATATAGTTTTATCAAGCATAGGCTCCCTTAGAGATATGAATAAAGTCTATATTAAGTGTAGGATAAATTGTCACTATTATTTATTTTTTAGCAAACAGATCACATACTCTTATCTGTTTGCTTCATTTATTCGAGAATAAGATTCTTTTTACCCCTCATTCTAATATAAGAGGACATATATTATTTGAAGACTATTCTATTTTTTTGACACAGGTTGAGATACACCACATGAATACTGGCTCTTGGGGCGCTTTATTTTTCCTGTCGAGTCATTTTTTATCATCGGCTGTGATACACCACATGAAAATTCTTTTTTAGGAGACTTAATTTTCTTACTCTTATCTGCATATACCGAGCTCCCAAAGCCAAATACTGCAACGATAGAAAGGGTTACTAATTTTTTTTGAATGTTCATAAATATTCCTTTGATTAGGTGTAAGTGACTCATAAATACCCTTCAGTAGAAGAGTTAAATAAATTATAGATGTTGTAAAAATAAAAACTGTGAAATATTTCACATAATTGGCTATATATGAATCTCCCTCGACCTCCCTATTTTCCTAGTTATTCAACTACTCTAGTTTGACAAGATCTAATTCTCTATAACGATACAGCCAAATAACTACTTTTTACTCTGAAGATTCTATCGCCCAAGCCACATCCATTGCTTGTTTATTCTCTTTCACATCATGTACCCTGAAAATATTAACACCCGCTTGAACACCAAGAGCAGTTGTTACACAGGTTCCAATCATACGATCCTCTAGATAATCCTCTGCTAATATTTCACCTAAAAACCGTTTACGACTTGTGCCTAATAGTACGGGAAAATTAAGCGAAACCAATGACTCTAAATCTGACAGTAACATAAGATTATGCGCTAACGTTTTTCCAAAGCCGATACCTGGATCAAGAATTATATTTTCTTTTTTTACACCTGATTCTAACGCTAATTGTGCGCGGGCTTGTAGATATTCTTTTACTTCTTTGCATACATCATCATAAGTTGGGTTATCTTGCATTCGGTCAGACTTCCCTTGGCGGTGCATAAGAACAATAGGACAGTTTTGTTGTGCAGCAAGTGAGATCATCTGATTATTGCCACTTTCTGAGTCCTCACCTGCAGAAATATCATTAATCAAATTAGCACCTGCTTTTAGGGATTGTTTTGCAACTTCATAATCGGTGGTATCGATACTAATTATTATCTCTTTTATCGAAGATTTCCGAATACCTTCAATAACAGGAATAACCCGATTTAACTGCTCTTGTGTAGAGACTTCATGCGCACCTGGACGGGTAGATTCACCACCTATGTCAATGATACTAGCACCTTGCTTTTTCATTTCAATCGCGCGATTAATTGCCTGCTCGGGCTTATTGTGCTTCCCACCATCAGAAAAACTATCTGGGGTTACATTTAAAATCCCCATTATCATAGGAAGCTTTAGAGAAAAAGGTGGCTGGTTATTCATGATTATTCTCTTTAGTAGCAGTTTTTATCTGCATTTTGGATATTAAAATTACAAAATGCCTAAAAAGGAGGGGGGTGACAAAAAACTTGATAATCAGCCCTATATTGGTGCGCTATCCCACTCCCCTACCCTATTCTACGTGAAAAAATCACTAAAACCCAAAAAACGGAGGCTCTGCAATCTTAGGCAAGGTATATTCAGGAGGATATTCAACACTTACAAAATATAACCCACAAGCTGGAGCAGTTACTCCTGCTTGGGTACGATCTCTTGCTTTTAATAATTGTGCAAACCATTCTACAGGACGTCTACCATCTCCTATTTCAAACAAGCTACCGACAATATTCCGCACCATATGATGTAAGAAAGCATTAGCAACTATATCAACGTAAACAAACTTTCCTTCTCGTGATACTGTGATGCTTTGTAGTTCTCGCATAGCATGTTTTGCTTGGCAACCTGCAGCTCTAAAACTGGAGAAGTCATTCTCACCCAGCAGTAATTGGGCGGCATCGTGCATATGATTTTCATTAAGGGTATCCCTATACCAACAGACTTTTTTATGTAAGATGGCTGGGCGTATTCTATTATCAAGAATAATGTAACGATAACGCCTTGAGCGTGCCGAGAAACGCGCATGAAAATCATCACTTATGGGTTGGATCCAACGTAGAGCAATATTATCAGGTAGATTAGTATTGCAACCCATCTGCCATGCTTTTTTCGTTCGAATTGCATCAGATTCAAAGTGTACAATTTGCCCTATTCCATGCACTCCGCTGTCCGTTCTACCTGCACAGGTCAATTCTACTGAGTGATTAGCGACGCTGGAAAGCGCTTTCTCTACTTCTTCTTGCACGGATGGTGAGTCTTTGAGGCGTTGCCAACCACAATAGTCTGTTCCATCATATTCTATACAAGCTGCATATTTAGTCATTAAGGAGTTCTAGTTTTATTGGATAATATTTAGGAAACACAATCTATCATATCTTAGCTATAGTTGTACTTCCTTCAGCCTGTAATTTCTATATATATCAGGCACAAAAAAACCGGAACATGTCCGGCTTTTTTGTATTTAGTTTACTTATTTTAAATCATTAGCCTGTTTGACCTAATAGTTCTTCTGCTTCTCTCTTTTGATCATCGCTACCATCCTGCAAAACTTCTTCAAGAGTACTTCTAGCGCCTTCAATATCACCCATGTCAATATAAGCTTTTGCTAGATCAAGTTTTGTATCAACTTGTGTTTCTTCTATAACATCAGCATCATCATCTAAGTTTAGGAATGATAGATTATCATCAAAATCTGCTAGCAGATTATCTTCTATTTCATCCTCTTCTAAAAGTGCATCTATTTTATCACTATCATCAGCCTTACCCTTGTAGGCGTTGTCTTCTGGCATAAGCTTATCAAAACCATCAGAATCTATATCTAAGCTTAAGCTTGCCACATCTAAATCTGTTTCTGCATCAAGGTTGTCCATATTATCCATGATGTCATTATCTAAACTTGCAAAATCTAAGCTTTCAGGAAGATCAACACTATTATTATCGGCTAACAAGTCTTCAACAGAATCCATTTCCAGATCTAATTCTGTCTCTAACTCATTATCAAGTGCTCCAATTTCTTCAAATTGACCACCCTCTAAATCGATATCTAAGTCCATATCATCCATATCGATATCAATTGACATATCATCCACATCACCTGCAAGTGCTGTTTCAGTCTCCGCTTCAATTTCGCTGAGAGTATCATCGTCATCATCAGATAAAAGTTCATCTAGGTTAAAATCTTCCAAGCCATCATCAATATCTAGACTATCCATTTCACCAACTTCAGTGGCTATTTCTGCAAGGTTTTCACTTGCATCATCAGCCATCGCTGTACCAGCGACCATAGCTACACCTGCCCCTACAGCTGCACCACTAAATAATTTACTTGTAGGATTTAAAGAGCGACTCCACTCCGCAATTTCCTCTAAGTACTTCTCTTTATCAGTAGATTCATGATTTATAAAGGCTTTTGCTTCCTCTTCAAATGATTCAACATCTCCTGCTGCTTTATAATTCTCAAGTAATTTAGCACGGTAAGCCATATTATTAGGATCTTTTTCAATGGCTTGTTTTAGTTCAGATTCGGCTTGATCATGTAAGCCGTATACAATATATACATCTGCTTCTTGAAGTATATCTTCTTCACCATTATCAGCTGTTAAATCCTTATCACTGTTGGCAGATTCCTGAATAACCTCATCATGAGCAACAAACTCTGACTCATCAATCATTGTAGGATCAAAGTCATAGTCTTCGCTAGATTCCATCTCATTATCTATATCAATGGAACCAAATTCTTCATAATCATTTTCTTTGCGACGACGCATAAACCACATGCCGCCCAATCCAAGAAGACCTAATAAAGCACCCGATCCTAAAACCACGGGTGATTGCAACATTGATAAAATATCAGTCTCTGGCTCTACAACATCATCAACAAATGCTGATTTTGGCTGTATTGCTGGCTCTGGCTCAATTTGAGCTGTAGGTTCTGGCTCTGCTGCAGGTTGTGAAACAGTTTCCAACCCCTGTGCTAATGCAGCTTGCTGCTCTTCGCCACGGATAATCACACCATTTTCTTGAGCAAGATCATTAGCAATTTGTGCTTGTAAATCTGCTCCCTCAGCAATAGGGTCTACTGCTATTGTCTCCTTAATAGGGGTTTCAGTTGCTGATTCAAGTGTAGCTCCACTTGAGGCTGCTTGAAGTTGTGCTAATTGCTCACTTTTTAGTGTAATTAAACGGTTTTTCTTACGCAATAATGATTCTAGCTCTGTTACACGAGATTTTAACTCTTCGTTTTCTTTTTGTTTCGTGGTTAATGATTCATTTATAAGTGTTAGTTTCTGGTTTAAAGCGGCAATCACAGCTTTACCAGCTGCCTGACCTGCATTATCGATGCTACTTTTAGTAGTTCCTGCTACCGTCATACGAGCTTGTTGGTTTTTATTAATGGCTGTTGCAATTTTTGTGGATTTTGTATTAGCAACTTTACTAGCGACAGCTGTACCACGTGCTTTCTTCCATTCACGTGCTTGCGCAATCATGAGTGACTTTGCTTTTCTTGAACTAATAACCCGAGCTTCTTGAAGAGATGGACGCGCTAATACTGCACCAGCTTTCAAATTATTCATATTATTGGCAATAAAAGCTTTACGGTTCTTTTCAAACAAAGCAACCATCATTTGTTCACTACGAATTCCACGGTAACCAATACGTTTTGCCACTTTGGAAAGTGTATCCCCACGTCGGACACGATAAGTTTTTCTAACATTCGTTGCAGCATTAACACGTTGCTGTGTACGTTGAGCTAAAACACGACGTGCATCAGCTGCAAATTTTTGCTGTGCTGTAAGCGGTGCTCTTCTTGCTTGTTGTGCTTGACGTTGAGCTTGTGCTTGACGTTGAGCTTGTGCTTGACGTTGGGCCTGTGCTTGGCGACGTTGTTGTGCCACTCTTTGCTGTTGCGTCATTTGTGGTGGACGAGTAATACGACCTTGTGCTTTAGGTTCCGCACGAACACCTGCATTATTACTTGCAATAGCTGTGTTTGCACGAAGTAGTACTGGTGGATCAAGTAATACCGTATATTCTTTAAGAAGTTGTCCGTTTGGCCAGCTCACTTCTAATAAGAAGTTAAGGAAAGGCTCATTAATTGGCTGATTTGAGCTAACCAAAATAACAGGGCGACCATTTTGAATCGTTGTTCTAAAACGAATGCTATTTAAGAAAGCAGGTCTATCAATACCTACTCGATTAAAGACTTCTGGCGATGCAACACGAACACGTAGGCTCTTTGCCTCTGCTACACTTGTTGAAAGTAAGTTGATCTTACCCCTAAATGGTTGATTCAAACTAGAATTAGATTCAATGTCACCTAAACTCAATGCATTTGACACTGTTGTTGGTAGCGCCATTGCTAATGTTATGGCTAGGCTCAAGGCTTTCTTATTCACTTATTATTCCCCTTATTATTATTTTGTATACATTAGTGGCTATTTACAGCTCCTAAGTACACCGTGAATCCATTCACTGTTTCATGCTCGTTATCAGTTCTTATCAACAACTGGCAAAAACATTCCTGTGACTCATAATATCGCAATTTATTTTTAGTTCTTACAATCGCGAAAAATGGTTAAACATCAAAATATTAGTTATTAAAAAATTGTCTGCTTTTAAGATCTTACTAGCTCATGTTAGAACTAATTCCCCGCAAATTTCCAATTACTAATCTATAGGGTGTATTTATATCAAAGGTGTGATGAATCAAAACTGAACGTGCCAACCTTTTGTCAGATTAAAACAAAAAAAGCCGATATTGTTAGAAAGTGACAATATCGGCTTATCAATGAAGTTAAATCAGAAAGACTACTATTACATAACGGTTAGACCACATAGGGCTAAATATAATCTTTAATCAAAACCTCTGCAATTTGAATGCTGTTTAAAGCCGCACCTTTTCGCACATTATCCGACACTACCCAAAGGTCTAAACCACTATCATGTGAAATATCTTCACGAATACGCCCAACGAAGGTTGCATCCTTATTGGCACCATCTGACACAGCAGTTGGGTAGCCGCCATCTTTACGCTCATCGATGATTTCTATGCCTGGCGCATTACTTAATAGTTCGGTTGCTTGCTCTGCAGTGAGTTTATCTTGTGTTTCGATATGCACAGCTTCTGAATGACCAAAAAACACTGGTACGCGTACTGCCGTTGGGTTCACCATGATGTTTGGATCTTCCATAATTTTATGCGTTTCCCAAACCATCTTCATTTCTTCTTTGGTGTAGCCATTCTCTAAGAAAACATCAATTTGAGGAATAACATTAAACGCTATTTGTTTTGGATAGACCTTCACTTCAGCTTCTTTACCATTTAATAAAGAGGCTGTTTGACCTGCAAGCTCATCTATCGCAGGTTTACCAGAGCCTGACACTGCTTGATAGGTGCATACATTAATACGTGTAATCGTTGCCGCATCATGCAAGGGTTTTAATGCCACTAGCATTTGAATGGTTGAGCAGTTAGGGTTTGCGATAATACCACGGTTGGTATATTGAGCCACCGCGTGAGGGTTAACCTCTGGCACCACTAATGGAACATCATCGTCATAACGAAACTGTGAAGTATTATCGATAACCACACAACCTTGTGAAGCTGCTATGGGTGCGTACTCTTCTGAGATTGAAGCACCTGGCGAGAATAAGCCAATTTGTACTTTTGAGAAGTCAAACTTTGCTAAGTCTTCAACCACTAATTTTTTTCGCCCAAACTGGACTTCTTTACCTGCTGATCGTTCGCTAGCAAGCGCGTATACTTTTCCTACAGGGAATTTACGCTCTGCTAGAATTTCCAGCATTACTTCGCCCACTGCCCCTGTTGCGCCGACGACGGCGACATCGTATGTTTTCTGATCTGACATTTTTATTTCCTACTAAGTATCTTATCTTTTAACTCCCTCTCCATTCCTGATTAAGAACAGGGAGAGGGCTGGGGAGAGGGTAGAAACTCACTAACTAATACTTCGCATGAGCATTCTACCCCCTCCCTAACCCTCCCCCTGTAAGGGAAAGACTAATTAAGTCCAATTATATTTAGCTTGCCAAATTCGCCGATATTCCCCATGAAGATCGACGCAATAGAATGACTATTAAGTCTCACTTCATGAAAAATAGCGACAAATTTTTCTGCGCTAAATTTTAATCGACTTAATCAGCCTTTCCCTAGGTGGAGGGGACTGTTTAAATCCGTGTTTTTCCGAATTCTTTCTATGCCAAAAAAAACTTTTAGCCTTTTAACGCAGCGACAACCGCATCGCCAATTTCACTGGTGCTTACTAATTTTGTCCCTGCAACACCTTCTACATAAATATCTGCGGTACGCAAACCTTGCTGAATAACCGTTTTTACCGCCGCATCAATCTTATCTGCAAGTTCTGAATTACCTAAAGAGTATTTAAGCATCATGCTAACCGATGTAATCGTCGCGAGTGGATTTGCAATGTTTTTGCCTGCAATATCGGGGGCAGAACCGTGGATGGGTTCGTACATACCTTTACCATCTTTATCCAAAGAAGCCGAGGGTAACATACCGATAGAGCCCGTTAGCATTGCAGCAGCATCTGACAGAATGTCACCAAACATATTGCCCGTTACCATCACATCAAATTGTTTTGGGTCTCTTACCAACTGCATTGCCGCATTGTCAACATACATATGGCTTAGCTCAACTTCTGGGTATTCCTTACCGACGCGCTCAACCACTTCTGCCCAGAGTTCCATCACTTCTAATACATTGGCTTTGCCGACTGAGCATAAACGTTTGTCACGCTTCATGGCAATTTTGAATGCTGAGTGTGCGATACGCTCAATTTCTGACTCTTTATAAACTAGCGTGTTGTATCCCTGCTTCTCACCATTCTCTAATGTGCGAATACCACGAGGCTCACCAAAGTAGATGCCGCCTGTTAGCTCGCGCACAATCATAATATCTAAACCAGCCACCACTTCTGATTTTAATGATGAAGCATCTGCAAGCTCTTCCATCAAGATTGCAGGGCGAAGATTAGAGAATAGCTCCAAATCCGCACGAATACCTAAAAGCCCACGCTCTGGGCGAACATCCCGTGGTAAATCATCGTATTGATAACCGCCAACCGCGCCCAATAAAATGGCATCGGCTTCTTTCGCTAATTTTTGAGTAGCAGGAGGATAAGGGTGTCCATCAGCATCATATGCCGCGCCGCCGATATCGCCATAAGTCAGCTCAAGGTCTAAACCATGATCTGCTTTAAGCACATTAATAACTTTAACCGCTTCTGCAACGATTTCTTTACCGATGCCATCACCGGGTAGAACTAAAACTTTTTGTGTCATGTTAAAACCTTCATTTAGTCTAATTTAGTCTTAAAAAAGGGTATTTTATAGACCACCCCCCCTCTTTTTCGACGTTTTGTATTTTGTTTACTCCCTCTGCCTAGCAGGAAGAGAACTGAAGTGAGGCGTAAAAGATCGAACTACTGATTAAGCTCAGACCTTCTACCCCCTCCCTAGCCCTCCCCCTGCTAGGGAGAGGGGACTTTTCTTAATTACTATTACTATTACTACTAAGCAAACAACCAAGGCGCTTCTTGCTTGCGCTTCTCTTCATATTGTTTGATGTCATCTGCGTGTTGCAAGGTCAAACCAATATCATCCAAACCATTCAACAAACAATATTTACGGAATTCATCCACATCAAAATCATAAGACTCACCCTCTGGGGTTATGACTTGCTGTTTTTCTAAATCAACGGTTAGCTCATAGCCTTCATTTGCTTCTACGGCTTTAAATAGCGTATCGACATCCGCTTCTGATAACACCAACGGCAATAAGCCATTTTTAAAACTATTATTGAAGAATATATCCGCATAGCTTGGTGCGATTACTGCACGAATACCATAATCCGTTAATGCCCAAACGGCATGTTCACGCGATGAACCACAACCGAAGTTTTCACGTGCCAACAATATCGAACCACCTTGGTAGCGTGCTTGGTTTAAGACAAAATCTTCTTTAAGCGCTCGAGTTGAATGATCCATGCCCGGCTCGCCCGCTTTCACATAGCGCCAATCATCAAATAAGGTAACACCAAATCCCGTTTTACTGATGGATTTTAGGTATTGCTTAGGGATGATGGCATCGGTATCGACGTTTGAGCGATCCAATGGAATAACCAAACCTTTGTGTACTG
>Ga0256840_1003272_pt1 | contig 13276 bp, 15 predicted proteins | sample 355202metaG_FD_185969 | JGI IMG/M metagenome (GOLD analysis project Ga0256840, IMG submission 185969) | Hydrothermal vent microbial communities from Mid Atlantic Ridge, Atlantic Ocean - 355-202 | ecosystem: Environmental > Aquatic > Marine > Hydrothermal vents | place: Atlantic Ocean: Mid...
ATGAAGAGTTAATCTCTAAAATATTGAGTTATTCAGAAAACCTCACTTTTTTAAAAAGCCTGGAATATCCAATGAAATCACATAAATTAGTTGCTTAGTCTAAGGTGCGAAACTTTAGTGTTTTACTCAATAGCTGGAGTGCTATTATGAATAAACAAGATTTAAAAGACTATGCTATAAATAATAGGGGAAAAATTGAATCTATCCGTATTTTAACTGATGGTATGCCTAGAACACTACAATTTTTTATAAGAGTTTTATTAACAGATAAAGAAATTTACGGATTTAATTACATTAAAAAAATAATGGATAATGCTACACCATTATACCAAGAAAAATTAAATTATTTAACACCAGCACAACGCAAAATTGTATTAGAAATGGCGTTTATTTGGGAACCAACCTCAACTAAAGAATTGGTGAATAAATGCAGAATGCAATCTAAATTAATATCTAGTTATTTAAAACAGCTTGAAAGTTTAGGTGTTGTAGATAAATTAGATACCAAAAACCGTAATAAAAAATATAGAATTTCTGAACGTTTCTTTAATATGTGGCTTATTGTAACTCAAGGCAATCCTACCCAAAAAAGAAAGGCAAAATATTTAACTATATTTCTTGAAAATTGGTATGCTGAGCATGAAATAAAAATATTAGCTAAAGAACATTTGAATAAAGTTATGGAAAGTGAAATAACTTACAATAAAGCAAGTGTTAAAACTAAAGCTTTGGCGCAATCTAAGTATATAAATACTTTTATGAGGGATTTGTTAATTCAATCTACAAAGGAGTTGATTAATGATGATTTAATTGATGATTTGCCTGAGTTAAGTACTACGATAATTAAAAAATCAGTAAAACTTAGAAATGAAGGTAAGTATGAGCTGGCTTTACAAGAAATGGACAAATTAGAAAATGAGAATGATGCTTTAAAGTATATTGAAATGAGTCAAATTTATTATTCAAATATGTCTAATTATGTAAATGGAAAATACACACCTTATACTATTACAACCAAAGGTGTTGAGTTGTCTAAAAAAGCCCTTTTTTATTTAAAAAAAGCATTAAATATTATAGAAGAATATAAAAGAAGTAAAATAAATGATATTTACATATCAATTTACAATCAAATGCACATAAGATTATATACAGCAATTTATACTATTCATGTCATGAACAATAATCTAAATGAATTCACTACAACTCTAGAAAAATCTGTTAAATTAGGCTTTCAATTTGCTAAAAATCAAAAGGCAATATTAAATTTTGTAAAGAATATTAATAAAGGACAATCTTTAGAATTAGTGTCTGAACATTCAACAGATAATGAAACAATTATAATTGCATTATTAATTGAAATATGGAACAATAAATTTGATAATGTAACTAAAAAATTAGACAAAATTTTTAATAAAAAATTAGATGCTAATTTTTTAATTAAAGGGCTTCTTTTCCTCCAACAAAAAAATCTAGTATTATCTTATTTTGAATCTGATAAATATGGTGAAGAGTTGCGAGATAAATACCGTTTATTATATTACGCAACATTAATTTTAACCAATAATATTGAAGAGGTTCATTTAAAAATTCCACAAGAAGTTTTACCAACGGTAAGGCAAATTGTTCAAGAAATTAAAGAAAAAAACGAGTTTTACAATCAGCCAAGTAAAGAGGTTTAGATTGTTTATTTCACACAAACAGGTAAAATTTCTGCTTTAATCAAGCAATATTTTTTAAGAAGACTAGGAGTTATTTTTTTTGAATAATCAATTTCACTTACTTTAAAACCAATACTTCTTAGACGGTCAAAATAGTCTTTTCCATACACACGAACATGGTCATATTGTCCAAAGTGTTTGGTTCGTTCTGTTGCTGAGGTTATGCTAAAATCTTCATACGTTTTTTCAAGGTTCAGATCTTGTGGTATTTGAAAAATTCCAAAACCGTTTGGTTTTAAAACTCTATACAATTCTTTCATTGCTTTTTTATCATCTTCAATATGTTCTAATACATGATTACAAAATACAACATCAAAACTGTTGTCTTTAAAAGGTAAATCTAAAATATTTGCTTTTACATCTACAATAGGAGAATGTAAATCGGCTGTAGTGTATTCTAAATTTTTCATTTTTTTAAAACGAGAGATAAAACATTGTTCAGGAGCAATGTGTAATACTTTTTTTTGAGCAGAAAAAAAGTCTGTTTCATTTTTGAGATACAACCACATTAATCGATGTCTTTCAAGCGATAAAGTACTTGGAGATAAGGCGTTTTCTCGCTGTTTACCATAACCATAAGGTAATAATTTTCTGAATTTTTTCCCATCAATTGGATCTTCAAATTTATTTCCTTTATAGAATAAAACCAAGAAAGGTCTCACCAAATAACTTATTTTAATTAAGTATGGTCTTGGTATGGTGTTTAATATGTTGGAGAATAATGACAAAATTAGTGTAATTCGTGGCGATTTTTTTATTTCTATGCTCTTAACCCTTCTTCTTCATCACTTTCAATTCCTAAGGCATCATATACATATTTAAAGGTAGAAAGTAATTCAGGTTTACCGTTAATTAGTGCAACGTCATGTTCAAAATGAGCTGATGGCTTTCTGTCTGCTGTTAGAATTGTCCATCCATCTCTAAGCTGATTTATTTTTTGTGTTCCCATATTTACCATAGGTTCAATGGCTACAACCATTCCGTTTTTAAACTTTTTACCTCGTCCACGTCTTCCATAATTTGGCATTTCTGGTTCTTCGTGCATTACTTTTCCCAGTCCGTGACCAACCAATTCTCTTACAATTCCGTAGCCTTCTTTTTCGCAATAATTTTGGATGGCAAAGCCTACATCACCAACTCTGTTTCCAATTTTAAAGGCTCTTATTCCTTCGTACAAACTTTCTTTGGTGATTTTTAAGAGTTTTTTGGTTTCTTTATCAACTTCACCTACTTCAAAAGTATAAGCATGATCTCCATAAAAACCATTCATTAAAACACCGCAATCTACCGAAATAATATCGCCATTTTCTAAAGGTGTATTATTAGGTATTCCATGAACAACTTGAGCGTTAGGGCTCATACATAAGGTATTTGGAAAATCATATAAACCTAAGAAACCTGGTATTCCTCCGTAATCTCTTATGTGTTCTTCTGCAAGTTTATCTAATTGTAAAGAAGTAACTCCTGGTTTGATTGCTGCTGCAACAATACCTAAAGTTTTTGAAACAAGTAGTGCGCTTTTACGCATTAATTCTATTTCTTCTAATGTTTTTAATTTTATCATAGTGGTAAATTATCTCGGCAAAGATACGTTAATCATCAAAAAATATGACTTTTTAATATAGTTTTATAAAATGTAACATCTGTTACATTGTATTTGATTAATTGTTACGTTATTTGCATCATTATTAACAAAAAATTAAAAAAATAAAAATATGGGATTATTTGGTTTTTTTGGTGGAGGAACAGATACCTCTGCAATTAAAGATTACTTAGAAAAAGGAGCAGTAGTATTAGATGTAAGAACACCAGCAGAATGGGCAGAAGGTCATGTTGATGGAGCAAAATTAATTACATTGAATGAAATTCCACAAAGTGTACAAAAAATTAAAGCATGGAACAAACCAGTAATTGTGGTTTGTAGAAGTGGAGGTAGAGCAGGAACAGCTTTAAGCTATTTACAACAAGCAGGAATTGATGCTATAAATGGTGGAGCTTGGCAAAATGCTGATATCTAAAAATAATTTTTGATTAATTATATTTAAGGCTGTCTTTTTAAGGCAGCTTTTTTTGTAAATATTATATTTATTAAAAACGATTTACTTTTTATGGTAAATCGTTTTTATAATTTTAAGTGCTATTATTTTTGTTGACCTTCTTCACGAAGTCGTTGTCTTTTTCGAGCTTTTGCCTTAAGAATTTTTATCTTTTCTTGACGTTTCTCTTCTTTCAGACTTCGCTTTCCTTTTTCTTTTTTATGTTTTCTAAATCGTTTTTCAATATGATACAATTTAGCAACTTTTTTAGCAGGAAGAATATCTAATAATTTTTGATGATATTTTTTATCAATATCTAATTCTATTTGACGAATAGTAAACATATTTTCCATTATCTGATTGATGTCTTGGTCTGAAAGTGATTCTAGTTTTTTTCTATTGGCACGGTTTGATTTTCTTAAAGGGCTAATTTTTTCTTTCTTTTCTTCTCTTTTTTGTTTGAGCAGTGGAAATAACGCATCAGATTCTTCTGGTGTTAGTCTTAAAACTTTGGTAAGAAATGTAATTCTGTTTGCTTTCTTTTTATTTTCGCTATTTTGTTGTGAGTAAGAAGAGAATGTTATTCCCATAACTAAGGCTATTGTAATAAAAATTTTGTGTTTCATGTTTTTTGTTTTAAAATTAATACTATTTATTCTAATTCAAATAAATCTGTAGATCCTCATCTTAGATTATTTGATTTTTTACAATTCATCTATTAAATTGATGTTTATATCTAATTCTTTGGTATCTTCAAAATCAATTGGTAAATCGGTTTCATCTGTATCTAACATTTCCTCTTCAAAACTTGCAATAGTGAGTTGGTTAAAAGTAGTGTTAAATGTGTTTGTGTCTTGATTTGTATTGTTGTTCTGATAAATTGAAAATCCAATAATTAGCACTGCTGCAATACTTGATATGCTAATGAATATTTTTTTATAATTAAGAGGAATTACTGGTTTTACATCGCTAATTAGAAGGAGTTTATTTTCAATACTTTCAAAATAACCGTCAGGTACTTTTAACTGATTTTCTTTATCAAGTCCAAATAATATTGGAGTTTTTTTTTCTATGTTTTTTAATGTTTTCATTTGTATATAAGACTATGTTTAAGAGAAAAGGTTTAATTTATTTTTAAAAAAGTTTCTATTTTTTTTACAGCAATATGATAACTGGCTTTTAATGCTCCAACTGAAGTTGAAGTTATTTGTGAAATTTCATCATATTTTAATTCTTCATAATATTTTAAATTAAATATAGCTCTTTGTTTTGGTGGAAGTGTTGCAATGGCAAGTTCTAGTTTGTGCTGAATTTCAAAAGAATCCATTAAAACAGATTGATTGCTTGTTTGAGTTTCTTTTAGTTCAACATCCTCAATTGAAATGGTGTGTTTTTGTTTTTTGACAAAAGTGAGCGATTCATTGGTTGCAATTCTGTATAGCCAAGTGTAAATTTTAGATTTCCCTTTGAATTTTTTTAATGATTTCCATATTTTAATATAGGTGTTTTGTAATACATCATTTGCATCATCATGCTTTATCACTATTCTTCTAATATGCCAATATAGTTGCTGATTGTAATTTTTAACCAAGCCATTAAATGCTGTTTTTTCTTTATTTTGCGCAATTAAATTTAGGATTTCTTGAGTGTATTTGTCTTGATTTAATTGTTGCATAAAAGAATTTTTATATTGGACTATAAAAACAGTAAAAGGTTTAATTTTAGTTTAAAAATCTTATAAATGAATAAGATTTCCTTGTTTTTAAATAATTTAAATCCATTTCAAACTGATGTGCTTCTCGTTCAAATGAAATGTTTAAATACGCATCATGCCAATTTTTATATTGAAAAAACCGAATTAAAAATTCTGTGAAATACCAAATAAAAAAAGGCAACCATAACAATTCTATTTGTTGTTTTAGATGAATTTTTTCGTGATTTACTAAAACATCATCACCTTTATATTTCTTGTTAATAATAATAAACGGAAATATAGTAATTGCAATATATTTGTTTAGTCTAAATTTTGAAAAAATAATCATAGGAACACAAGTTACAATAATCAATCCAAAATAAACTATATTTGCCTAAAATTAAATATTATGAAGAGACTTTTTTTAATTATTTTAGTATTTCAATTAAGTGCTTGTAACGAATTACAACAAGTAGTAAACAGTTTACCAAGTGAAAGTTTAACAAATGCTCAAATTTCTGGAGGATTAAAAGAGGCTTTAGAGAAAGGAATAACCAATCAGGTAACTTTATTGGCAAAACAAGATGGTTTTTATAAAAATCAGTTAGCCAAAATTTATATGCCTCAAGAATTGCAAAAAGTAGAAAATACTTTACGTAAATTGGGTTTAGGAAGTCTAGCTGATGAAGGTGTAAAAATGCTCAACCGTGCAGCAGAAGATGCCGTTGGTGAAGCCATTCCTATTTTTACTGATGCTATTAAAGGTTTAACTTTAGCTGATGCTAAAAATATTTTATTAGGAAATAAAAATGCAGCAACAAATTATTTGCAACAAGCAACAAATACAGCTTTATATACTAAATTTGAACCAGTTATTAAAAATTCCTTTAAAAAAGTAGGAGCAGACCAAATATGGAAAAACTTAATTACTCGATATAATAATTTGCCATTAACGAATGATGTTAATCCAGATTTAACCAATTATGTTACTGGAGAAGCGCTAAAAAGTGTGTATAAAATGGTAGAAAAAGAAGAGTTGAATATCAGAACAAAAGTAAGCAGTAGAACTACTGATTTGTTGAGAAAAGTATTTGCTTTACAGGATTAGTTTTTAGTTGGCAGTTTTCAGTTGGCAGTCTTCAGTAGGCAGTCTTCAGTAGGTAGATATTATTGATCAAAGACAAAAGACCAATGATAAATGGAAAGAAGCTGAAACAAGTTGAGCTCGACGATATGATGAAATAAAGATAAAAAAAATGGACTTATTAGAAATAGCAAAAAATAACAGCAAAAAAAACGCTCCGTTTTACTTTAAATTTTTGAGTATGTTATCGGTTGTGCGAGGATATAATATCCTTGCTATTGTAGTTGCTCAATATTTGGCTGCTATTTTTATTTTTTCACCTCAAAAATCATTGCGTTTTGTTTTAACAGATATTTATTTATATTTTATCATTTTAGCTTCGGCTTGTACTATTGCAGGAGGTTATATTATCAATAATTTTTACGATAAAGAAAAGGATTTAATCAACAAACCCCACAAAGCAGCTTTAGATAATTTTATTAGTCAAAAAACAAAATTACAGATTTATTTTTTATTAAATTTTATTGGATTTCTTTTTGGAGGATTGGTTTCGTGGCGTGCAGCACTCTTTTTTGCGGTTTATATTTTCCTGCTTTGGTTTTATTCTCACAAACTTAAAAAACAACCTTTAACAGGTTTATTTTCGGCAGCAATACTTGCTTTATTGCCGTTTTTTGCTGTTTTTATTTATTATAAAAATTTTTCGGAAGTGATATTTGTCCACGCAACATTTTTATTTTTTATTCTTTTAATAAAGGAATTGATTAAAGATTTAGAGAATATAAAAGGAGATATCGCAAATAGTTACCTTACTATTCCTATTAAATATGATGAGCGTTTTACTAAAATGATTATTACTATTTTTTTGGTTTTGACAGCTAGCCCTATTTATTTTATTTTAAAATATCCAGAGATTGGGAATATGAAGTATTACTTCTATTTTACAGGAATTGTTTTGGTGATTTTTGGCACGTTACTGTATAAAGCAAACACTAAAAAAGATTATATTATGCTTCATAATATCATTAAGTTTATTATTGTAGTTGGTGTTTTGAGTTTGATGCTTGTAGATACTTCAATTATTTTAGAACGTGTTTTGGAGCATTTGAATTGATGAGGTTTTCTTCTTGCAGATTGTATGGATTTTAGCCACGAATTTTCACAGATTTACACGGATTTATTTGAAGTTATAATTTTCACTGATTTTTTCCATACAATTTTGTGTCCTTTGTGCTTTCTAGGCGTTTATAGTGGTTAAATTATTTCCCACAGATTGCGGAACTTTATAGATATTGCTGTATGATTATAATTGTATATTTATTAGAACACTGATTTTACGGATAACGCAGATTTTCACAGATTTTTTTCACGCAGTTTTGTGTCCTTTGTGCTTTCTTGGTGTTCATAGTGGTTAAATTTAAGTTTATTATTTCTCACAGAATTTTCAAATATCCTTAATGCTAAAAAATAAAAATCCGTATTTTTGTAAACCTAAACAAATAATCATGTACACAAACATCAAAGACCATTTACAGCAAGAATTAGAAAATATAAAAGAGGCAGGATTGTACAAATCAGAGCGTATTATAACCTCTTCACAAGATGCCGTAATAAAAGTATCCACTGGCGAAGAAGTGATTAATTTTTGTGCAAATAACTACTTAGGTTTATCGAATAATAAAGAAGTTATTCAAGCTGCAAAAGATGCTATGGATTCACATGGTTATGGAATGTCATCGGTACGTTTTATTTGTGGAACACAAGATATACACAAAGAATTAGAAAGCAAAATAGCCGAATTTTTCCACACAGAAGATACCATTTTATACGCTGCAGCATTTGATGCAAATGGTGGTGTTTTTGAACCTTTATTAACCAAAGAAGATGCTATTATTAGTGATAGTTTAAACCACGCTTCCATTATTGACGGTGTGCGTTTGTGTAAAGCTGCTCGTTATCGTTATGCAAATAATGATATGGCTGCCTTGGAAGAACAATTGATTGAGGCAAACAAGCAAAATCATCGTTTTAAAATTATTGTAACTGATGGTGTTTTCTCTATGGACGGAATTGTAGCTCAATTAGATAAAATATGCGATTTAGCTGATAAATACGATGCCTTAGTTATGGTTGATGAATGCCACGCAGCTGGGTTTATTGGTGAAACTGGTAGAGGAACAATAGAACTAAAAAAGGTGTTAGGTAGAGTAGATATTGTTACAGGAACATTAGGTAAAGCACTTGGTGGCGCAATGGGTGGTTATACTACTGGAAGAAAAGAAATTGTGGAAATTTTAAGACAACGATCTAGACCATATTTATTTTCAAACTCTCTTGCACCTAGTATTGTTGGAGCATCTTTAAAAGTGTTTGAAATGCTTGAAAAGGATACTTCTCTACGTGATAAATTAGAATGGAATACTAATTATTTCCGTAAAGGAATGGAAAAAGCAGGTTTTGATTTAGTTGGTGCCGATGCTGCTATTGTACCTGTTATGTTATACGATGCCAAACTTTCACAAGATATGGCAAATGCGTTATTAGAGGAAGGCATTTATGTTATTGGATTCTTTTATCCTGTTGTGCCTAAAGAAAAAGCACGTATTAGAGTGCAACTTTCTGCTGCACATACGCAAGCACATTTAGACAAGGCAATCGCAGCTTTTACTAAAGTTGGTAAACATTTTGAAGTGATTTAAAAAATCCCATCTTCCGTCTTCTCAAAGGGAAGAAACTAAACGAAACATAATATTTAGGTATTACAATACCTAAAAAACATAATATTTAGGTATTTAAAATAAATTTTATTGTATATTTGCAGCAAATGATACATAGAATTGCAATAAAAGAATTTGAAAAACACCTTTTTAAAGGTAAAGTTATCCTTGTTTACGGAGCAAGACAAGTTGGTAAAACAACTCTTGTAAAACAATTATTGAGTAAATATACTCATGAAGTGTCGGCAATTTCTGGAGATGAACCTGATATACGAGAAATTTTTAAAAACAGTACTTCTACACAATTAAAACAATATATTGGTAAGCATAAAATTTTATTTATTGATGAGGCACAACGTATTGAAAATATTGGTTTAAGTTTAAAGCTAATAGTAGATAACTTTAGTGATATACAAGTTATAGCAACAGGTTCTTCTGCTTTTGAATTGGCAGACAAAACCAGTGAAACTTTAACAGGACGAAAATATGTAATTAAATTATACCCTATTTCGTTTGAAGAAATGGTACTTCACACCAATTTAATTGAAGAAAAACGAAATTTAGAACAGCGTTTAATTTATGGTTATTATCCAGAAATTGTTTCTAAACCAAACGAAAACAGAGAACTTTTAACTCTTTTGGCTGATAGTTATTTATATAAAGATATTTTACTTTTAGACCATATAAAAAAACCAAAATTATTAGAAAAAATACTCAAAGCTTTGGCACTACAAGTTGGTATCCAAGTATCTTATAATGAAATCGCTAATTTGGTGGATGCCAATAAAAAAACCGTAGAAAAATACATTGATTTATTAGAAAAAACCTTTGTTATTTTCTCCTTACCTGCTTTTAGTAGAAATGTACGCAATGAACTTAAAAAAAGCCAAAAAATTTATTTTTACGATAACGGAATTAGAAACGCTTTGATTGGTAATTTTAATTCTATTCATACTAGAACCGATATTGGTGCTTTGTGGGAAAATTTTATAATAAGTGAACGCTTAAAATATTTAAACAACCATAATATTAAAAAAGATTTTTATTTTTGGAGAACCACACAGCAACAAGAAATAGATTTTATTGAAGAAGATATAAACGGTTTAACAGCCTATGAGTTTAAATGGAGTGCTAAGAAAAAACCTAAATTCTCAAAAACATTTTCTAAGGCTTATAGCAACGCTACTTTTAAGGTGGTAAATGCTAGTAATTTTGTAGATTTTTTGGTGTAAAGAATAATCATTCATTTTAAATCAATACATTTGTCGTTTTAAAAGTAGATTTTATCTAATATACACAATGACAAAAATAAGAATAACCAAACATTTTGATTTTGAGGCAGCGCATGCTTTACACGGTTACGATGGAAAATGTAAAAATATTCACGGTCATAGTTATCAGTTATATGTTGCTATTATTGGAACACCAATTAACAAAAAAGACCATCCAAAAAACGGAATGGTACTTGATTTTGGTGATTTAAAACGTATTGTAAAACAAGAAATTGTGGATATTTACGATCATTCTATTGTTTTAAATAAAAATTCAGAACATTTAGAATTAGCCAAACGAATTTCTGACTATTCACACAGAATGGTATTAGTAGATTATCAACCAACAAGCGAAATGATGTTGATAGATTTTGCTAAAAAAATCAAAGCCAAACTACCAGATTATGTACAATTACATTCTTTAAAATTATATGAAACCAATAATTCTTATGCAGAGTGGTTTGCTAGTGATCAGTAATTATAAATCATATTCAATAACGCTACACTAATTTATAAGTTGATGAGTGTTCTTTATGGATTATTTTAAATCTAACGTAAAGGGTCTATATCCTCGTGCTTTTTCTCTCTATTCTTTCCTCTTTATTCTCTTATCTAAAATAACTAATACGCTTTTTCTTCACCTTTTATAGCATTTCTAATGGTCAAATAAATGATAGTTAAGTCTAAGAAAAACGACCAGTTTTCAATATAGAAAATATCGTACTTTACACGGTTTTTAATATCGTTATCTGTTTCTATTTCTCCTCTGTAACCTCTTACTTGGGCTAGACCAGTAATTCCTGGTTTTACAAAATGACGCACCATGTATTTTTTTACAATTTTTTTAAATATTTCAGATTGACTTAACATGTGTGGTCTTGGACCAACAACGCTCATATCACCAAGGAGCACATTAAAAAACTGAGGCAATTCATCTATACTTGTTTTTCTAATAAATTTACCTATTTTGGTAACTCGTAAATCATCTTTGGTTGCTTGTTTGAGATGGGCATTTCTATTCATACCCATAGAACGGTATTTGTAACACATAAAAGTATCTCCTTTAATTCCTTCACGTATTTGTTTAAAAAACAAAGGGCCTTTAGATTCTCGTTTTATTAAAAGGTATAAAATGGGAGTGAGCCATGATAACAAGAAAACAATAACAAGAAGTGAGAAAACTATATCAAATAGACGTTTTATAATTTTGATTATTGGTTTATCAAATGGTAGTTCTCTTACAGAAAGAACAGGAACAAATCCATAGTATTCCAATTTCATTTGATTGTAAAGATCTTCTGAATCTGGAATGAGTTTTAATGTTTTTACTTGGTTATCAGCAAAATTGATAAATTCAATAATTGTTTCTCTTGGTAAAGAGGAAATAGCGCAATAAATTTCATCAATTTCATTATTTTTTATATAGTCAAACGCTTGATTTATGTTTCCTAAATAATTTTTACGACCTTCTTTTTTATCATTAAAATAGCCTTTATAGTGGAATCCAAAATCTTTTCGTTCATTAAAAAAACGGATTAATGAGTTTGAATCTTTACCTGCACCAATGACCACTACATTTCTAAAATTATAGCCTTCTAATCGGTATCTACGTAGTCCATAGAAATAAAAAAATCTAAAGAGCGTAATTCCCAAATAAATATAAACTAAATATAATGCTTGAGTTCTTGCTTGTAATAAAATGTCAAATATTGCATAATATGCCATATAGGCTAAAGAGAAAATTGCAAATTGAAAAAATAATCGCATTACAATTTTTGGAACTTTTGTATATCTGTTAAACTGATATATTTTTGTAAAATAGGCAATTAATAACCAGAGTGTATTAATAAATAGTAATTGTCTTGTTTTAGGAATTACCTCATAATTAAAAAAATAGAAAATAATATTTATTATAAATAGATGAACTATAATTGATATAGGAATAATAAAAACAGAATATTTTTTTCTTGATTTATTCAATTTTAAATATAGTTATAGTAGTGAATGTTACTTTTTAAAATAAAGTATAAAATTACAAAAAATACTTATAATTGATATTGAAATACGCTTAATTATATTTAAGAAATAATTTCGTTGAATTTTTCAAGGAAATTAGCGAGTATTTTTTCGCTTGAAAATTTATCTGAAACATAATTTCTAGCATTTTCTCCCATATTATTAGAAGAAGTTTTAATTTTTAAGATTGCATTAACAACATTTTCTAAATCTGAGGATTCTAGGTAAAAACCACCTTTAGATTCTTTCATTACTGTTGCAACCTCAGATTTTAGGTTTCCTGTTATTATTAAAGGTTTTCCACTTGCCATCATTCCTAAAATTTTTGAAGGCATTACGGTATCAACAACATTATTTTTTTGAAATAATATATGTGCATCAGTACTACATAATAAGTCAGATAATTCACTGTAAGTAACTGGTGGATAATAGGAAGCGTTTGTATAGGGTTTTATTTTTTCTATAAGTCAATCTCTTTTTGAGTCACTACTAACTATATAGACCTACTTAAATTTAAATATTTAGAAAATTCATTTGTTGAATAGGCTCTTAAAATAAACCACTATAAACTACAAGTTCATAGTTTTTTAAATCTGGCTAAAGTCAGGTGTAAGGAGGCAGGGCAAACGCATTAAAAAAAGTAATTTATTAATTTAATAACACCTCTTATAAATCACTAAATAATAGTTAATTATATTTGTTTTTTAAATATTATTTTTGTATATTACGTTGTTAATCAAT
>Ga0256840_1003273_pt1 | contig 13275 bp, 9 predicted proteins | sample 355202metaG_FD_185969 | JGI IMG/M metagenome (GOLD analysis project Ga0256840, IMG submission 185969) | Hydrothermal vent microbial communities from Mid Atlantic Ridge, Atlantic Ocean - 355-202 | ecosystem: Environmental > Aquatic > Marine > Hydrothermal vents | place: Atlantic Ocean: Mid...
GTGGAGTTAGAGGTCCAGTTGATCAAGCCGGTAGCGATGGAAGAGGGTTTGAGGTTTGCCATTAGGGAAGGTGGCCGTACAGTAGGTGCTGGTGTAGTCACCAAAATTTTAGAATAACTGGGTAGTCAGCCATGGCCAAATCAGACGTCCGTATTACAATTCATCTGCAATGTACCGAATGTAAGAGGCGCAATTATACCACGACCAAAAATAGGCGTAATACGCCAGATAGACTAGAACTTCGTAAATATTGTCCCTGGGATCGTAAGCATACGATTCACCGGGAGGTCAAAGGGAAATAAAAAATTTGCAGGCCAGTAGCTCGAACGGTAGAGCACCGGACTCCAAATCCGGGGGTTGGGGGTTCAAATCCCTCCTGGCCTGCCATTTTTTGTGTTTTTAAAGGGTGGTTTTATGGCTAAGCGTAGGACCAGGTCAAAGAGAAAGGTGTCTCCAAAGGTTCCTCCAGAGGACAAGGGGAAGGTATTACCTTTACAGAAGCAGAGCGGGTGGGTCGAGCAGGCCAAACAGTTTTTGTATGAGGTAAAAATAGAGTTTAAGAAGATTACCTGGCCTACGAAACAAGAGACTATGGCCACCACCGTGGCGGTTATTAGTTTTTCTTTATTTATCGCCGCGTATTTAGGTGTAGTGGATATACTTCTATCAAAGATCGTACAGTGGTTGGTCTACTGATATGGCACATTTATGGTATGTGATTCATACATATGCTGGTTTTGAGCGGGAGGTCAAAGAACGACTTGCTAAGGCCCTGGAGGAAGCAGGGCTTAAGGAATTTGTTTCTGAAATTATCGCCCCGCCGGAAAAGATTATAGAGATCGTGGGGATAGAAGGGGGGCCGGTGGCGCGTCGCTTTTATCCTGGCTATATTCTAGTGAAAATGGAAGCAAATCCCGAAGTTTTGGAAGTCATTAAGGGTGTAGATAAAGTAGTAGGTTTCTCTGGCGGGGAAAAGCCGGTTCCTTTGCGAGAAGAAGAGGCGCAGAAGATCCTTGATCGGCTTCAACAGGAGGAGATCAAGCCTAAACTCAGGTATCAGTTTGAGCCAGGAGATAAGGTGCGTGTTACACAGGGGCCCTTTGCAAATTTCCATGGTGTGGTAGATGAGGTCAAACCAGAGAAGGGCAAGGTGCGGGTATTGGTAAGTATTTTTGGGCGTGAGACCCCTGTAGAGCTAGAATTTGCTCATATTCAGAAAATCTAGTTAATCTAGACGAGGAGTAAGGCAATGGCAAAGAAAGTTGTAGCAGTGGTGAAACTTCAACTGCCGGCGGGTCAGGCGAATCCTTCGCCTCCAGTAGGTCCGGCCCTTGGGCAGCATGGTGTAAATATTATGGAATTTTGTAAGGCGTTTAACGCCAAGACCAAGGGTCAAGAGGGCATGATTATACCGGCGGTCATCACTATTTATGCGGATCGCTCTTTTACCTTTATTTTAAAGACTCCTCCGGCCTCTGTCCTTTTAAAGAAGGCTGCGGGTATAGAAAAAGGGGCTTCGAACCCCAAAAAGGAAAAGGTGGGTAAGGTGACCCGCAAACAACTGGAGGAGATTGCCAAGGTCAAGATGCCCGATCTTCAGGCTGCTGATATAGAGGCCGCTATGCGTGTGATTGCTGGCACGGCCCGTAGTATGGGAATAGAGATTGTTGATTAGGGGTTTAGCCATGGCTAGAGGAAAAAAGTATCAAGATGCTAAAGCCAATATAGATCGAACCAAACGGTATAGTTTTGAAGAGGCGGTAAATTTGGCGTTAGACAACGCCTACGCCAAATTTGATGAGAGTGTAGATGTGGCGGTGGTGCTTGGTGTAGACCCACGGCATGCAGACCAAATGGTTCGGGGATCGGTAGTTTTGCCCCACGGTACGGGAAAATCTCCCAGAGTTGTGGTGTTCGCCAAGGGTGATAAGGCCAAGGAGGCCGAGGCTGCGGGGGCCGATGTAGTAGGGGCTGAGGATCTTATAAAGAAAATTCAAGAGGGCTGGTTAGATTTCGACAAGGCCGTGGCCACCCCGGATATGATGCCCTTAGTTGGACGTATCGGAAAGATTTTGGGGCCAAGGGGCCTTATGCCCAACGCTAAGACTGGTACAGTAACTTGGGATGTGGCCAAGGCCGTTAAAGATATTAAGGCGGGTAAGGTCGACTTTAAAGTAGATCGGGCAGGAGTAGTACATGCCCCGGTGGGGCGGGTATCCTTTGGGCCTCAAAAAATCTTGGAAAACTTGGCGGCCTTTTTTGATGCCATACTCAGGGCCAAGCCTTCGGGGGCCAAGGGTCAGTACATCAAAGGGGTTACTATTTCTACTACCATGGGCCCTGGGATCAAGGTAGACCCTGCCGAGGTGCGAAACCTGATAGAAAACTACTCAAAGGAATAAAATTTGGTGATTTCCCAGAGACCCCTGGGAGGTCAAAGTGGTGCTTAAGGTGCCACATTGTCAAAGACAGTAGGTACACCCCGGGTGTTTAATCGGAGCCAGGCTCCGGCCTACCGAGACCGTGGGTGACCTCTGCCTTTGACATGAAAATGTCAAAGGAAAGGGGGGAATAGGTTGCTTACACGAAAACAAAAAGAAGAAATCGTCCAAAAGCTTCGTAAAGAGTTTGAAGATGTTTCAGCGGTATTTGTGACTTCCTTCAAGGGAATGACGGTTGAAGAGAGCAATGAATTACGAAAGCTCCTTCGCGAAAAACAGGCCCGTTACCAAGTGATAAAAAATACTCTTTTGCGGCGGGCCAGTGCAGGTACTTCGGTTGAACCTCTTCAGGAATTTATCGAAGGTCCTACGGCTATTGCTCTTGCGCATGGTGATCCAGTAGAAGTAGCCAAGGTCTTGGTGGAGTTTGCCAAGGAACACGAGACCCTCATAAATCGAGGGGGAGTACTTCAGGGCAAGCCTGTAGAGGCCTCGGCTCTAGAACAACTTGCCAAGCTTCCCAGCCGAGAGATATTGTTGGCTCAATTGTTGGGGACGTTACAGGCACCGTTGGCCAATTTTGTGGGCCTATTATCTGCTATTCCGCGCAACTTCCTTTATGTTTTAAAAGCCATAGAAGAAAAGAAAGCTGCCGAAGCAGCTTAATAAATAGCTTATAAGGAGGAGATAAACATGGCTGTAAGCAAAGAAGAAGTTATCGAATTTATCAGTAATATGACTGTTTTGGAACTTTCTGAATTTATTAAGGAACTGGAAGACAAATTTGGCGTATCTGCCGCGGCCCCGGTAGCTGCAGTGGCTGCTGCGGCCCCCGGTGCTGCTGGTGAAGCAGCCCCAGCCGAAGAAAAGACCGAATTTGACGTAATACTTACAGGTGTTTCTGGTAATAAGATTCAGGTTATTAAAGAGGTTCGGGCTATTACCAATTTGGGTCTAAAAGAGGCCAAAGAGTTGGTGGAGAGTGCTCCCAAACCGGTTAAAGAGGGTGTTTCCAAGGAAGAGGCTGAAGAGCTCAAAAAACGTCTCGAAGAGGCTGGCGCTACGGTTGAAATTAAGTAAAAGAATAGACTTTCAGCCGTTATAAAAAGGGACCTTCCTCAAATACGGGGGGAAGGGCCCTTTTATGTGTTTCTTGATTTTTTAAAAGGGGGAGGCGAAGCCTTTATGTCTGAACTTACAATTATCCCCGGACGCTTTCGTAAAAATTTCGGGCAAGTTAAACCTTTGATCGAAGTACCTTATTTGATTGCTATTCAAAGGGATTCTTACCAGCGTTTTTTGCAGGCCAACGTAGCCTCTGAGGCCCGGGAAGATGTGGGGATACACGGGGCCCTAAAGAGCGTGTTTCCCATTACGGATTATACTGGATCGTGTGAACTTGAATTCGTAGACTATACGATTTTGCCACCCAAGTATACGCCTGACGAATGTAGAGAAAAGGGGCTCACTTACGAGGCCCCCATGCGTTTGCGTGTACGTTTGCTCACCTACGATATAGACCCTGATACTGGCGATAAGAATATTCGCGATATTAAAGAGCAGGAGATTTATTTTGGTACGGTGCCCTTAATGACTGAAGAGGGGCTCTTTATTATTAATGGTACAGAAAGGGTAGTAGTTAATCAGCTCCAACGTTCACCGGGAATATTTTTTGATCACGACAAGGGTAAGACCCACGCCAGTGGTAAGGTACTCTATTCGGCACGGGTTATTCCCGTTCGGGGTTCTTGGTTAGATTTTGAATTTGATCATCGTGATCATATCCACGTACGTATTGATCGTCGGCGCAAATTTCCGGTTACTACCTTTTTAAAGGCGCTGGGGATGTCTGTGGAAGAGATTCTTACCTACTTTTACCCCATAGAAAAATATATCATAGCGGAAAACCGCGTGGAAAAAATCATTAATCCCGAGACAATTTTGGGGCAAAAGGCTTCCTTAGACATCCATCATCCAGAGACAGGTCAAATCCTTATAAAGAGAGGGCGTAAGATTAGAAAGGCCGCGCTCAAACGCTTTCAGGAGGCCGGAATTACCTCTTTACCGATTCCAGAGGAAGAACTTTTAGGCAAAATTGTGGCCAGAGATGTCGTTGATCCGCAAACCGGCGAGGTGTTAGTCTCTTGTAATCAACCCATTACTAAAGAGGTATTAAAAAAGCTACGCGAGGCCGGTATCCAAGAAATCGAATGTCTATTTATGGATGTGTATCGTCACACACCTTGTGTGCGCGATACCCTGTTGCAAGACAAGGCCAAGACCCAGGAAGAGGCCCTCATTGAAATTTATCGTCGCTTACGTCCTTCCAGTCCTCCCACCTTAGAGGTGGCTCAGGCCTATTTCCACTCTCTCTTTTTTGATCCCAGCACCTATGATCTATCTGAGGTAGGCCGTTATAAAATGAATAAGCGTCTTGGCCTAGATATTCCTATAAATGTTCGCGTTCTTACCAAAGAGGATATCCTGGCCACTTTGAAATATCTCATTGAATTAAAAGAGACTCAAGGACCTCCTGACGACATAGATCACTTGGGCAATAGACGTGTCCGGTCTGTAGGCGAACTGGTAGAGAATCAGTACCGAGTGGGATTAGTACGTATGGAAAGGGCCATTAAAGAGCGCATGACGCTTCAAGACGTAGAAGCCCTGATGCCTAACGATCTAATTAATCCTAAGCCTGTATCTTCTGCCCTTCGGGAATTTTTTGGTCAAGGACAACTTTCGCAATTCATGGATCAAACCAACGTGCTGTCCATGATGACCCACAAACGCCGACTCTCTGCTCTAGGGCCAGGAGGACTTACGCGAGAGCGTGCCGGTTTTGAGGTGCGCGATGTGCATCATACCCACTACGGCCGCATATGTCCTATTGAGACCCCGGAAGGTCCTAATATAGGTCTCATAGTCTCTCTGGCTACCTATGCCCGGGTTAACCGTTATGGTTTCATTGAGACCCCTTACCGCATAGTCAAAGATGGCCGTATAACGGATCAAGTGGTCTATCTAAGCGCCATAGAAGAAGTAAATCACGTGATTGCTCCGGCTACGATAGCGTTAGACAGACAAGGTAATATTTTGGAGGATATGATCCCGGCTAGGAAAGCAGGCGAATTTGTTATGGCCCGTAAAGAAGAGATTACTCTGGTAGACCTTGTTCCTAGCCAGGTAGTAAGTGTGTCGGCCTCCCTTATACCCTTTTTAGAGCACGATGACGCCAACCGGGCCTTAATGGGTTCCAATATGCAACGCCAGGCCGTCCCTCTTATTCGCTCTGAGGCTCCTCTTGTGGGTACAGGAATGGAGAAAGTCGTGGCTCGAGATTCAGGGATGGTCGTTTTAGCCGAGCGGGACGGGGTGGTTGAAGACGTCGATGCCACCAGACTGGTTATTCGGTACGAGAGCGAAAACGGAGACGAAGACCCGGATGTAACAATTTACAAGCTTATAAAGTGTCGCAAATCCAACCAAAACACCAATTTTTCGCAAAAACCTGTGGTATATCCAGGACAAAGGATAAAAAAGGGTCAGGTGCTTATAGATGGGCCTTCGTGTAGTAAGGGTGAATTAGCTCTGGGAAAGAATGTCCTGGTGGCCTTCATGCCTTGGCATGGTTATAACTTTGAAGACTCTATTACCATTTCTGAAAGACTAGTACGGGACGATGTTTTTACTTCCGTTCACATTGAAGAGTTTGAGTGTATTGCCCGGGAAACCAAGTTAGGCAAGGAGGAGATTACCAGAGATATCCCCAATGTAGGGGAAGAGGCCTTAGAGATCCTAGATGGAAGCGGTATTGTAAAGATCGGGGCCTATGTAAAGCCGGGTGATATATTGGTAGGTAAGGTTACCCCCAAAGGAGAGACCCAGTTATCTCCAGAAGAAAAATTGCTTCGGGCCATTTTTGGAGAAAAGGCCAGTGATGTAAAAGACACCTCTCTCCGGGTGCCCCCGGGTATCGAAGGCATAGTAATAGATACCAAGATTTTTACCCGTAAAGGCGTGGAAAAGGACACGCGGGCCAAAGAAATAGAAGACAGAGAGATAGCTAAGCTTCTCAAGGACCAAGAAGATTTTCTAGATGTATTGCGTCGGAGCACTTTAAAGCGCTTGGAACGGTATCTTGTAGGCAAGACGGCGTTGAGCACCATCAAAGATCGTCATGGGCAAGTACTCATCGAAAAAGGCGAACCCATTACCCCGGAGATCTTGGCCCAGATCCCTCTGTCTAAAGTACGCGAGTTGGTCTCTGGAGGGCGTAAAAAGGACCCTGTGGTGGAAGATATCCTGCGAAATTACGAAACGCGGGTGGAAGATATTAGACGGCTCTTTGAGGAGAAGATTAATCGCTTAAAAAAGGGAGACGAATTACCTCCTGGGGTCCTCAAGGTGGTGAAGGTCTTTGTAGCCATGAAGCGCAAATTACAACCAGGGGATAAAATGGCCGGGCGTCACGGTAACAAGGGTGTAGTTTCTAAGGTGGTGCCCATAGAGGATATGCCCTTTTTAGAAGATGGCACACCGGTAGATATGATACTTTCTCCCCTGGGAGTTCCTTCGCGTATGAACATCGGTCAGATCTTAGAGACCCATCTTGGATGGGCCTCTAAAGAAGTGGGGCGTAAGATAGCGGAGTTGGCCCGCAATTATCAGGTAGAAGCGGTAAAGCAAATGTTTGCGGAACTGTTCTCTCCTGAAGAGATAGAGGACCTTCTCCAAGATAAGAGTGACGAAGAGATACTGGAATTGGCGCGTCATTTTGAAAAGGGTATATCTGTGGCTACCCCGGTCTTTGACGGGGCCAAAGAAAAAGACATCAAAAAATGGCTCAAGTTGGCCGGCCTTTCAGAGACGGGTCAAGTCACCCTTTATGACGGACGTAGTGGAGAGCCCTTTCGTGAACCCGTTACCGTGGGTTATATGTATATGCTCAAACTCCATCACCTAGTTGATGATAAGATCCATGCTCGTTCTACAGGTCCTTATTCCTTAATTACCCAGCAACCCTTGGGAGGCAAGGCTCAATTTGGTGGCCAGCGTTTAGGAGAGATGGAAGTATGGGCCATGGAGGCCTATGGTGCGGCCTATGCCTTACAAGAATTCCTAACGGTTAAAAGCGATGACGTTACCGGTCGCACACGCATGTATGAACGCATAGTCAAGGGTAATAATTTTCTTGAGGCTGGTCTTCCGGAAAGCTTCAAGGTCCTTGTGAAAGAACTACAAGGACTTTGTTTGGACGTAGAACTAATAGAAGAAGAGGACTAATTAACAAAATTTTTGTAAGGGGTGAAAATCTATGGAAGATCTTCTGTCCTATTTTACCAAGCCTAAGGATCCCATGGGTATTAAGGCCGTAAGGCTTGGTCTAGCCTCACCCGAAAAGATTCGGGAATGGAGTCACGGTGAGGTGAAAAAGCCGGAGACTATCAATTACCGTACCTTAAAACCGGAACGAGACGGCCTCTTTTGTGCCAAGATTTTTGGGCCTATCAAGGACTATGAGTGTCTTTGTGGAAAGTACAAACGTATGAAACACCGTGGTGTTATTTGTGAAAAGTGCGGTGTAGAGGTTATTCAGAGTAAAGTGCGTCGTGAACGCATGGGACATATAGAGCTTGCGGCCCCTGTGGCGCATATCTGGTATTTACGTAGTATCCCCAGCAAAATAGGCGCTTTGCTCGATATGACCCTAAAAGAGTTGGAAAAGGTCCTCTATTTTGAGAGCTTTGTGGTGACCGAAAGTGATATTCCTGAAGTGCCTGTGGGTACTGTTATAAACGAAGAAAAATACCAACAGTTGCTGCAGCAGTATGGTCCAAGGTTTAAGATCGGTATTGGGGCAGAAGCGGTCAGGGAACTTCTCTCGCAGCTTGACTTTCAGCAACTTTCTCGGGAATTACGCGAAGAAATGGCCAAAACCAAGAGCGAGGCCAAGCGTAAAAAATTAGGTAAGCGTCTGCGTATTGTAGAAGCACTAATGGGTTCAGGTAATAAACCAGAGTGGATGATCCTTGATGTCATCCCCGTTATTCCGCCAGATTTACGTCCTCTGGTGCCGCTTGAAGGTGGTCGTTTTGCTACTTCGGATCTAAACGATCTATACCGCCGCGTAATTAATAGAAATAACCGTCTTAAAAGATTGATTGATTTGGAGGCCCCGGACATCATTATCCGGAACGAGATGCGCATGCTTCAAGAGGCGGTAGACACCTTATTTGATAACGGGCGGCGCGGTCGACCCGTTACCGGCCCTAATAGGCGACCTTTAAAGAGCCTTTCGGACATGCTCAAAGGGAAACAGGGGCGCTTTCGGCAAAACCTTCTCGGTAAGCGTGTAGATTATTCGGGACGTTCTGTTATTGTGGTTGGCCCTGAGCTTCGTATGCATCAGTGTGGGCTGCCTAAAAAGATGGCCCTGGAGCTATTTAAGCCTTTCATCTATCACTGGCTGGAGAAAAACGGTCACGTCACCACCATAAAGAGCGCTAGAAAAATGGTAGAGAAGGAAGATGCTCTGGTCTGGGATGCCCTGGACGAGATTGTAAAAGAGCATCCCGTTATGTTAAATCGTGCCCCTACGCTCCACCGTTTGGGTATTCAGGCCTTTGAGCCCATTTTAATCGATTCTAAGGCCATCCAGTTACATCCGCTGGTGTGTGTAGCCTATAACGCCGACTTCGACGGTGACCAGATGGCTGTACATCTTCCTCTATCGGTGGAAGCCCAGACTGAATGCCGGGTGTTACTCCTTTCGACCAACAATATTTTGTTGCCCGCCAATGGTATTCCGGTGGTTTATCCTACTCAAGATATGGTCTTGGGTATCTTTTATATGACCATGGAGCGCCCCTTTGCTAAGGGTGAAGGTAAGATCTTTGCGAATCCGCAGGAGGTTTTTTTGGCCTACGAAGAGGGAGTGGTAGATCTCCAAGCGCGCATAAAAGTGTATATGAAAGACAAGTTGGTAGACACTACCGTAGGACGGGTCATCTTTTCCACCATAGTGCCCGAAGAGATTAAATTTGAAGAATATAACAAGCCTTTGGCCAAAAAGGCCCTTCAAAGGTTGATTGATCTTTCCTATAGGCGGGCGGGGGCCAAGAAAACAGTAATCTTTGCCGACCGTATGAAGGATATGGGGTATAATTTTGCTACCCAGGCCGCACTTTCTATTTGTGTAGACAATCTCCACATTCCAAGCAAGAAAAAACACCTCCTTGAGGAGGCCGAACGCAAGGTTCAAGAAATTTGGCGCCAATATCACGAGGGCCTAATCACCGATGGTGAACGCTATAACAAGGTGGTAGACGTGTGGGCCACCGTTACCGAGAAGGTAACCGAAGAGATGATCAAAGAAATGGAGACCAAAGAATACGTTGGCCCTGATGGCAAGAAAGAGATAGGACCTAGTGGCAATCCCGTATATATTATGGCTTATTCCGGTGCGCGTGGTTCCAAGGACCAGATTCGTCAGCTTGCGGGTATGCGAGGACTTATGGCCAAGCCTACCGGGGAAATTATCGAAACGCCCATCAAGTCTAACTTCCGTGAAGGTCTTTCGGTGCTTGAGTATTTTATTTCTACCCACGGTGCGCGGAAAGGTTTGGCCGATACCGCGCTTAAAACCGCTAACGCAGGTTATCTTACCCGCCGTTTAGTAGATGTAGCTCAGGATTGTACTATTACTATAGAAGATTGCGGTACCATCGATGGTATCGAAGTGGGTCATTTGATAGAGGGTGGAGAAATAATCGAACCGGTGTGGGATCGAGTCCTTGGTCGTGTGGCCTTAGAGGATGTGGTAGATCCGGTAACAGGAGAAGTACTAGTTAAGGCCAACGAGGAGATAAACGAAGAGGCCGTAGCGAAGATGCGTGATGCGGGTATAGAAAAAGTTACCATTCGTTCTGTACTTACCTGTCAGAGCCCTATGGGAGTTTGTGCTAAGTGTTATGGACGCGATTTAGCTCGGGGACGCATAGTAGAGCTAGGGGAAGCAGTGGGAGTTATAGCAGCACAGTCTATTGGTGAGCCTGGTACTCAGCTTACCATGCGTACTTTCCATATTGGCGGTACAGCTAGTCGAGCTGCGGAACAGAGTGAACACCGGGCGCAGACTCAAGGAATAGTCAAGTTTATCAATTTGCGCACTGTACGCACGGATGAAGGCCATTTAATAGCCATGAACCGTCAAGGGGAAATAGCTATTCTTTCTAAAGATGGCCGCGAACGCGAGCGTTACCCGGTAGTTTACGGGGCACGGATCTTGGTAGAAGAGGGACAAAAGGTAAATCCAGGTGATCTCTTAGTAGAATGGGATCCTTTTACCACACCTATTATTACCGAAGTCTCTGGTAAAGTTAAATTTGGAGATATTATAGAAGGCGTCACCGTAGACGAAAAGACAGATCCTATTACCGGTAAGGTCAGTATTATTGTGCGAGAGTATAAACATACTGATTATCGTCCCCGTATTTCTATAAAAGACGAAAGAGGACGTACCATTAAGATGGGCGACAAAGGTTATGCCCGTTATTTGCTCCCGGTGGGAGCAATTATTACGGTCAGTGAAGGAGACTTTGTTAAGTCGGGTGATATAATCGCCAAGATTCCTCGAGAGACCACTAAGACAAAAGATATTACGGGTGGTTTGCCTCGGGTGGCGGAGCTTTTCGAAGCACGAAAACCCAAAGAGTTTGCTATTATTAGTGAGATTGATGGTATAGTTCATTTTGATAAAGAGATTAAGGGTAAACGAAAAATTATTATTAAGCCCGAGATTGGAGAGCCCAAAGAATACATGATCCCTAAGGGTAAGCATATAGCTGTGCATGAAGGTGATTTTGTACGGGCTGGAGAACCTCTTATTGAAGGGTCGGCTAATCCCCATGATATTTTGCGGGTAAAAGGTGTTAAGGGGTTAGCCCGCTTTTTAGTAGAAGAAATCCAAGAAGTTTATAGGCTACAAGGTGTGCGTATTAACGATAAACATTTTGAAGTCATTGTGCGTCAGATGCTTAAGAAGGTTCGGATCAGAGAGGTAGGGGATACCAATTTTATGATTGGAGAAATGGTAGATAAGGTGGTCTTTGACCAGGAGAACGAAAGGGTCTTGGCCCAAGGCGGACGTCCAGCGGTAGCTGAACCGATTATTCTGGGTATCACCAAGGCCTCTTTAGCGGTAGAGAGCTTTTTGGCCGCGGCTTCTTTTCAGGAGACCACCAAGGTACTTACCGAGGCCTCCTTGGCGGGTAAGGTGGATTATCTGCGAGGCCTTAAAGAGAATATCATCATTGGGCGACTTATCCCGGCAGGTACCGGTCGGGTCTATTACGATATGAAGGCTGGCCACAGCGATAATTCTCCTGCCTTTTCATAAAGACCTTTAAAAAGGGGAGGCAATTGCCTCCCCTTTTTATCTCTCTTATAAAGCTTCCGATACCCTTAATGTGGGTTCCTTTAAACCGCGCATACTCATTATAGAAGATGATCCCTTTTTAGGCCCTAGCCTCAAGGAATTTTTAGAGGCCAGGGACTTTGATGTGTTTTTGTCTCCAGATGGTAAAGATTTTTCTCTGGCAGGAATAGATCTGGTTGTCTTAGATCTTATGTTACCCGAGATCCCTGGCGAGGTAATATTATACCAAATTAAACAAAAAGAGCCCTTTATCCCGGTATTAATTTTGACGGCTAAGGGGACTCTTAAGGACAAAAGGGATTGTTTCGAAAAGGGTGCCGATGATTATTTAGTTAAACCCTTTGAAGTAGAAGAACTCCTTCTACGTATCAAGGTACTACTTCGTAGGAATAAACTAAACGAAATATACAAAGTAGGAGATTTAATTATTGACGTTTCGTCAGGTTTGATAAAAAGCCCTCAAGGCCAAATATTATTGTCCAGTAGGGCATGGTCTTTATTAGTATATCTATTGCGTAATAGAGGGAAATTAGTAAATAAAGAAGAAATTTTTAGATATGTCTGGAAGGATACCATTGTTACGGAAGATAGTATAAGGGCTTATATAAAAGAATTGAGAAAAGTGTTACCAAAAGATACAATTAAAACAGTAAAAGGGAGGGGATATCTGTTAAGATAGATAAAATAGATAAAACTTTTTTGGTTTATGTAATAATAATTTACTTATTGGCCGCTTTCATCTTTAATTTAGGTTTGATAGCCTACTATTATATAGATCTTTGTTATTATGATGGTTATACGAAAAATAGACTTTATGAGTTTTTAAAAAATCTATTTTTGTGGGAATTATTGTTTTTTGTAGTTGTTTTATATATTTTTTATCGTTTATTTCTATACTATTTAAGACATAAAAAAGAAACGGAACAAATATTTAATTTATTACTTAAGGCTATATCCCACCGGTTTGGTAATTTTATATCTATACAAAAATTAAATATTAATCTTTTAAGGGCTAATAATAACCCGATAGCTTTAAAGCGTCTAGAAGGATCCCTTAATGCTTTAGAAGAAGATTATAGACAAATTATCTGTGTATTAGAAAATTTTGGTTGTCCATCGTCGGAAATTAAGAAGGTAAATCTTTCTGAACTTATTTATAATATATTGTCGAGATTTGATAGTAATGATTGTACTGTTTATTTGCGAATATTATACAATATCGAAGTTTATGCTCCTCTATTTATTTTGAGAACCATACTTTTTTTATTATTGGAGAATAGCTTTAAATATGCAAATAGTTTTCTCTATATTAGAGTAGGGATTTGTCGTAAAAATATTTATATTTTTTTGGCCAATGATATCAAGACTACGGTTCCTCGGGGATCCGGTATAGGG
>Ga0256840_1003274_pt1 | contig 13269 bp, 13 predicted proteins | sample 355202metaG_FD_185969 | JGI IMG/M metagenome (GOLD analysis project Ga0256840, IMG submission 185969) | Hydrothermal vent microbial communities from Mid Atlantic Ridge, Atlantic Ocean - 355-202 | ecosystem: Environmental > Aquatic > Marine > Hydrothermal vents | place: Atlantic Ocean: Mid...
CTCTCTGATCTTATGACAGTTGTGGAATACAAGGGAGAAGACCTGCAGGGGTTGAAGATTGCCTGGATCGGTGACGGCAACAATATGGCAAACTCCTGGATACAGGCTGCAGGGCGTCTAAGGTTTGCTCTTGCCCTGGCATGTCCTGCTGGATTTGAGCCTGATAAAGATGTTCTTGAGTGGGCCAGGGGGCAGGATGGGGCAGCAATAGAGCTGTTCCGCGATCCGCATGATGCCATTCGGGATGCTGATGTGGTAAATACGGATGTTTGGGCCAGTATGGGACAGGAAGACGATGCAGATAGAAGAAAGGCCATCTTTGCCCAGTTTCAGGTGAACAGCAGGTTGATGAAGCTGGCCAAGCCCAATGCAATTCTGCTCCACTGTCTCCCTGCGCATCGGGGTGAGGAGATTACCGAAGATCTGCTGGAAGGTCCTCAATCTGTGGTATGGGACCAGGCGGAAAACAAGATGCATCTGCATAAGGCTGTTCTTGAGTGGGCCATGAGACTGGATTATTACTGATCTCTTTGATCCAGCTTTGTGACCTAAGGGGCATTGTCGATTTTTGTTGTTTGAATCACTCTGTTAAACAGGGGAAGTAGATATGGAAGAGAGTGTAAACAAGGTTGTACTGGCATATTCCGGTGGATTGGATACCTCTGTGATCCTGAAATGGCTTCAGGTCACTTATGACTGTCCTGTGGTGGCATACGCTGCAGATATAGGACAGAACGAGGATTGGGATGCTGTAAGGCAGAAGGCCCTGGATACAGGCGCAAGTGCGGTCTATATCCAGGACCTCAGGGATGAGTTTGCCAGAGACTATATCTTTCCAATGCTCAGGGCAAATGCCATCTATGAAGGTGTTTATCTATTGGGGACATCCATTGCCCGGCCTCTCATTGCAAAGGAGCAGATCCGGATCGCAGACAAGGAGGGGGCAGATGCAGTGAGTCATGGTGCTACAGGCAAGGGGAATGATCAGGTCCGTTTTGAGCTCACTTATATGGCACTAAAGCCTGATGTGAAGATAATCGCTCCCTGGAGAATCTGGGACCTGAATTCCAGGAACAAGCTGATAGATTTTGCCAACAGCCATGGGATCCCGGTGCCTGTAACCAAGAAACACCCATATTCCATGGATGCAAACATGCTTCATATCAGTTATGAGGGCGGTATTCTTGAGGATCCCTGGGCTGAACCGCCTGATGATATGTTTACCTGGACCAGGAGCCCTGAGAAAGCACCTGATCAACCAACATATATAGAAATAACCTTTGAAAAGGGTGATCCTGTTGCCCTTGATGGCAAACCCCTGACTCCTGCCAAGATGCTTCAGGCCCTGAATGAGATCGGAGCAGAGAACGGGATCGGCAGGGTGGATCTGGTAGAAAACAGGTTTGTTGGCATGAAGTCCCGCGGAGTTTATGAAACCCCAGGCGGGACAATAATCCGCATCGCCCATATGGCTATGGAATCCATTACCTTGGACAGGGAGGTGATGCATATAAGGGATGGCCTGATTCCTAAGTACTCAGAAATGATCTATTATGGTTTCTGGTTTGCTCCTGAAAGGGAGATGCTCCAGACAATGATGGATGAGATCCAGAATGTTGTGAATGGAACCGTTCGTCTCAAGATTTACAAGGGCAACTGTACAGTCGTAGGCAGGCGATCTCCCAACTCCCTTTATCGTCCAGATTTTGCAACCTTTGAGGAGGATGACGTTTACAGTCAGAAGGATGCTGAGGGCTTCATCAGGCTTCAGGGGCTCCGGCTCAGGATAATGTCAATGTTGCAGGGGATAGAGGAGTGAACCAGGGAAAATTTATGACAGAGGGGGTGCTTTTTTCCGCTGAGATCTTATTGTCTTCTTACAGAAGGTGAGATGGATGGCTGACACATTTCAGGAGCGGAGGCGTAACCTCAGGGTCCCTTTTGTGACCCAGGTGAAGATCGAACCACTGGATGGTTCTGGTGTTGTCATCACTGAGACCAGTAAAGATATCTCCATGCAGGGGATTTATTGCTTCACAGAGAATCCCTTGCCCAAAGGCACGAGATGTCTGATAGAGATAATGCTTACAGGAACCAGTTCAGAGCTCAAATTGAAGATTGAGGGCCATGTGATCAGGAGTGACAGTCAGGGCATGGCACTCTATTTTGATGTGCTGGAGCTGGACTCCTTTATCCATCTCAAAAATATCCTCTATTATAACTCTGGGGATCCAGAACGAATTGACCGGGAAACCGGCTGTTTTGGGCCTCAGGCAGATGGCTGATCTATTGCGGCCAGGCTGTGGTTGGCTGATATCAGGCTGGTGGCAGTAGTGTCGCTTGAATTGCCGGATCAGCAGAGCAAAAGGAAGATGAGATGAACAGAAGACAGATCTACTATACAGGAAATTTCTCCCCATTTGTGGTAATAGCCTTGGGTGTTCTTGCCCTTGCCGCATTTTTTATCACCCTCCCCATATTTCTTGCAGCCCTGGTGGTATTTACTGCTATTGGTCTTTTCTATGTCTGGAAGTTTCAGCGTGCAGTAAAGAAGGCGGAAGAGGAGCTTCGCAGACAGCAGGAGATGGGTGTCTCTGAATTCAGGGAGGAGGAGATCCAGGTGGGGCCTGATGGCCGCCGTGTCGTGGTTCGGAAAAAACATCTGGTCATAGATGTTACGCCTGAGGCCATTGACGAAGCTGGAGATCATTCTCGTGGCGGTTCAGCCGGTTCTCCTTAAGGGTAACAGCAGTCAGAAAGCAGAACAGATTGGCTTCGTTATATTGATTCATGGTTTCAGGGATGGATGAACAGTTACGGGAAAAGAGACGGATGCCAGCGGCCTTCTTGCGCTCTCTGGACCTTCCTGAGCCCTCGCTATCAGACAACAGGAGTCATGAAAGAAGAATCCGGGAAACCCTTGCTTCAGATCTGAAGCTACCTGTAACCGAGATATTTCTACCTCTGCAGATTGCCAGGCAGCTTCCTGGCCTGATCAGGGAACATGGTTACAGAGTTGACCTGGTGTTTTGCCGGGATCGGCATGGCTATATTGTCTCCGGTGTGTTTCCCAAGGGGTGCTCTCCTGGGGTTTTTGGCCTGGCCGTGGATCTTGGCAGCACCTCTGTGGTCTTCTACCTTGTGGATCTGCGTGCGCGCCGAGTGGTGGAGACGGTCTCCAGACACAATCCTCAGGCTTCCCATGGAGATGACATACTTGATCGTATAATTTTTGCCTCTCGAGGGAACGGTTTGCAACTAATGCAGCAGGAAACCGCAGGCCTCTTCAATGAGGTTATGGCTGATCTATGCGGAAGGGCAGGGATTCGGCAGGATGATATATATTACTGTTCTGTGGCAGGCAATACCACCATGTGTCATCTCCTGCTCGGGCTGGATCCCTGGCATATTTGCCGCGAACCATATCTTCCAGTAGTAAACCGGTTCGATCTGATTTCTCCTGAAGAGGTTGGGCTGGAGATGAACCCTCTGGGTCGGCTCTATCTCTTTCCAAACATTGGAAGCTACTTTGGAGGGGATCTCATATCAGGGATCATTGCCTCAGGGCTTCACAGGCAGGAGGAGATCTCCCTTTTGGTTGATGTGGGCACAAATGCAGAGGTGATCCTGGGTAATCGTGACTGGCTGGTGGCATGTGCAGGTGCTGCAGGGCCCGCCCTGGAAGGAGGGATCCTTAGTTGCGGAACGAGGGCTCAGCCAGGTGCCATAGAACGGGTTGAGATAGATCCAACAACCCTGGATCTCTCATGGCAGACCATCGGTGAGATTCCGCCGGTGGGATTATGCGGTTCAGGTATCATAGATCTGTTGGCGGCCCTTTTCCTTGCGGGCCTGGTGGACTCCACAGGTAAGCTTGTGGTTGAAAGGGACCCTGACAGATTCAGAAAGATAGATGATGTCTGGTGTTATGTGGTAGCTGATGAATCCATCACCGGGCATGGCAGACCAGTTTATATATCCCAGAGTGACATAAAGAATCTCATCCGTTCAAAAGGGGCTATGTACACCATTCTGAACGTGGTGGTCCAGAGTGTAGGTGTACAGTTTTCAGATATACAGAATTTCTATGTGGCAGGGGCCTTTGGCACATATATCTCGCCAGATAAGGCCATTACCATAGGCATGCTCCCTGATATCTCCATAGACAGGTTCAAGGGGCTCGGGAATGCAGCAGGAGAGGGCGCAGTGAATATGCTGCTGGATGCATCAAAAATGGATGAGGCCAACGAGATATGCGACAGAATCACCTATCTTGAGATGAACGTGCGGGGGGATTTTATGGACCAGCTTACCGGAGCCCTGTTTCTTCCACACACTGATCTCTCTCTCTTTCCTTCTGTGGCAGCCAAACTGAAAAAGCTGGGTCGTTTCAGCACACCATAAAAGGGCCTTGGCTCATAAAAACCGGTTTACTTCTCTCCATCCATCCATGAGTGAGAAACGCTTTATCTCAGTGTAAGACACTCGACTCCCATAACGAACTGCAAAAAAACTGTTCACTTTTTTTTATTTTTTGCTAAAAAGATATTTAGGCAATCAGGCCAATCAGGTTTTTTTTACTCTTTACTCTTCAGGCGTCAGGGGATCTATGTCGAATCTGGACGCGACATAAATCCCGTTCAGGGAGTTTTAGTACGGCAGTTCACAGGAGGGTTTCATGAATTTGCTAAAAGAGAATAGCGGTGCCGCAGCCTTGTGGATCTTGATAGGCTTTGTACTGGCCATCATAGTCAGCTTTGTTACTGCAGTCCAGGTAAAGTCCACCAGTACGGTGCAATTTTGCAATTCATGTCATGAGATGAACCCCTTTTATGATACCTGGGTGACAGGTCCTCACGGGCTGGACAAAAAGGGGGCCATCAGGGCCCGTTGCGTTGACTGCCACCTTCCTCACGATAGTCTCATGAACTATCTTACCACCAAGACCAAAGCAGGGATTCATGATGCCAAGGCCCACTGGATGGGCAAAAAGACAGAGTGGCTCAAACAGTGGAAGGAGAGAGGGCCTTATGTCCATGAGGCCTATGAGTCAGGGTGTCTCGAATGTCATAAGGAGCTCGTTGCCCCAGGAATACCTGCCAAGGCGGTGAGTGCACATAAGGCTTATCTTGCAGGGCAGACAGAGAGGAACTGCATTGATTGTCACCATATGGTAGGGCATGGAGATCTTGTCCAGAGGTTCAGGGATCTTGGTTATAGCGAATAGATTTTTTTAGGGAGTTTTTTGACAAAGAGTTCAATTTAAGTTGAAGAATAGAAAAAGGAGGGTCAAGATGAAAAAGATTATGGTCAAACTTGGTGTTGCAGGATTGACCGGATGCTTGTTCAGCCTTTTGGCTGTAACTGTCATGGCAGCTGAGGCCCCTTCCGGGGATGCCGCATCCAAGGCTTCTACGGTCACGCCACAGTTCCACAAGGCCCTGGTAGTGCAGAGGGGAATGACACCTGAGGCTGCCAAGTGTATAGAATGTCATGCCAAGAAGACACCTGGCATTGTGGAGTCCTGGAAGCTTGGCAAGATGGCCCATGCCTCTGTAGGTTGTTATGACTGCCATGTTGTCCAGAAGAGTTCACCCATGGCCAGTCAGTGTTCAGGTATCAAGGGGTCAGACATCTATATCTCCCCCATGGTATCTTCCAAGACCTGCTCTAGATGTCATCCCACCGAGGTGGAGCAGTTCCTGAAAAGCGGTCATGCAATGCTCTCCAGCAAGCCTGTTGTGGATCCTTCAAAACTCAACGGAAAACTAATAAAACTGATGTATCATCTGGAGGGTGCACAGTTTATTGGTAACAACGATCCAGGGAGTGTCTCTGCATCCAGGGCTGCAGGCTGCCAGATGTGCCATGGCGGTGAGGTGGAGCTTGGCCCAGATAACAAACCCATCAAGAACACCTGGCCTGGCGGTGTTGGGCAGAGATACCCTGATGGGTCTGTTGGCAACTGTACGGTTTGTCATACCAGACATAAATTCTCTGTGGCTGAGGCCAGAAAACCTGAAGCATGTGCAAGTTGTCACCTGGGACCTGACCACCCTGATATTGAGATATATATCGAGAGCAAACATGGGCAGGTATTTTTGACCCACGGCGAGGATTGGGAATGGGATTCTGCTCCAGATGCTTGGCAGCCTGGAGACTATACGGCGCCCACCTGTGCAACTTGTCATATGAGCGGTATCGGTGAGCTCTCCACCACTCATAACATCAATGAGCGTCTGAAATGGGATCTTATGCACAAGAAGAGTGTTATCCGCAGCGGAGAGCGTGGAGATGGAGAAAAGGGTGCCAAGCTCATGAGGCAGGTCTGCGCCAATTGTCATGGGTCAACCCATATAGAGAAGGAGAGGCAGAATCTTGATGATGCTGTAGCCCTCTATAATTTTTACTGGGATGGTGCAGTGAAGATGAAGAAGGATCTGGCAGCCAAGGGATTGCTGGGCAAAGATGCCTGGTCTGACGGCTTCCAGGAACTCATGTATTATCTCTGGCACCATACTGGCAGGCGTGCCCGTCAGGGAGTAGCCATGAATGGTCCGGATTATGCCCACTGGCACGGTTTCTTCCAGATCTTTCAGGTTTACAAGGATATGCAGGCCATTTATGACTGGAGGATCAAGAACAACAAGATAGAGCCGTTGAGCACAGTGATGAGTACTGGTCCCCTTTAATAGGTGAGCCGTCAGCGGCACTAAAAAATCGGGGTGCGGTATTTCTCCGTACCCCCTTAAACATTTTTGGGAGCAGAATGGGATCTGTTTCATGTTTATGTTACATCGGTGACGGCGTTAAGCTGGTTGCCAGTTTTTTGCACTCGCTTAAAAAGGGTTGGTGGTCTGCCAGCCCTTTTTTTTTGAAAATAATAATGTATGTAATGGTATGAACACTTGATCCTTTTAAAAGTTAGCTTAGTTCTCACTTTTACTCATATCCTGGAGGTGAGTTGTGAAGATTAAGATAAGGTGTTTTTTGATAACAGGGTTTTTGACCGCTCTCCTTGCTGGTTGTGTTAGCGGTACAGGTGATTCTCCCAACACGAATGCCATGAAGCCTGTCTCAGGCCATCCTGCTCTGAGTGAGCAGGAAAAACTGATTGCCTGTCAGGATTGTCACAGGGATGCCACTCCTGATGTTTATGAAGAATGGTACGAGTCCGCTCATGGGATGGCCCAGGTCAAATGTTACGAATGTCATGGAACATTCGAGGAGCTCAAGACGGTTCCAGACGAAACAAGCTGTGCTGTTTGTCATGATGCCCAGTGTAAGCAGAAGACAACGGGCAAACAGTGTTGGGAATGTCATCCTGCACATAAGTTTACGGTTCATAAGTAGGAAGGAGGTTGCTATGGGTTTGACAAGAAGGGACTTTTTGAAGAGAACGGCCGCTGCTGCAGCCGCCTCCTATATCGGGCTCAGACTCCCTTTTGATGCACCGGAAGAGGCGATGGCTGCTGATGTGGATTCCTGGCACATAGGAAGCTGTCGCTTATGTGGTGTTGGGTGCAGGGTCAGGCTGGGTGTGAAGGATGGTCGTGCAGTTGCCATAAAGGGGGTGCCGGAGGCCAGGACCAGCATGGGGTATCTCTGCATGAAGGGGATGCTCTTCTACAAGTTGATGGGGCATCCTGAGAGGTTGACAACTCCCCTCTACAGGGAGAGCAAGAAGGATGAGTTCAGGGAGATCTCATGGGAAGAGGCCCTGGATATAGCAGCAGACAGGTTTGCAAAGGCAGTCAAGGAACACGGCAACGATTCTGTTGCCTATTACGGTTCCGGACAGGCCCTTACAGAAGAGACTTATCTCTTCCAGAAGGTGATGAGGGCAGGTCTTCAAACCAACAACGTAGAGGGAAATCCAAGGTTGTGCATGGCCAGCGCTGTTGGCGGATATCTCACCTCCTTCGGTGCAGATGAACCCATCGGTTCCTATGCAGATATAGAAAAGGCCACCTGTTTCTTTATCATCGGCAGCAACATGGCTGAAGCTCATCCTGTAATCTTCCGCCGGGTCATGAGGCGCAAACTGGATAACCGGAACAGCGTCACTGTTATAAATGCCGACCCCAGGATATCGCCCACATCCAGGATTGCTGATATCCATCTGATGTTTGAACCGGGAACAGACCTTGCAATGCTGAATGCAATGGCCTATGTGATTCTGGATGAGGGACTGGCTGATGAGAAGTTCATAGAAAATTACGCAACATTCAGGATCGGCAAGGATAAGAAGGAAGTAACTTTCGAGGATTACAAGGAGTTTCTTGCTGATTATACCCCGGAAAAGGCAGCACAGATATGCAAGGGCAACATTACTCCTGAAAAGATCAGAAAGGTGGCCAGGCTCTTTGCCAGATCCAGTGCAACAATGAGCATGTGGACCATGGGTATAAACCAGAGAAAGCGAGGTGTCTGGGCCAACAACATGATCCACAACCTGCATATCCTCACCGGACAGCTATGCAAGCCTGGTGCAGACAGCTTTTCCTTGACCGGTCAGCCCAATGCCTGTGGTGGTGTTCGGGAAGGTGGAGGGTTGTGCCATATACTTCCCGGTCACCGTCTGGTGAAAAAGGAGAAGCTGAGAAATCAGGTGGAGGAGGCTTGGGGTGTGCCACTTGGGCGCATTCCCCCCAAACCTGGTTATCATACCATGGCCATGTTTTCAGCCATAAACCAGGGTAAGATAAAGGCCATCTGGATAAACTGTACCAGTCCGGCCCAGAGCTTGCCCAACTGTGATCTCTACAGGAAGGGGATGGCCAGGGAGGACTGTTTCATGGTTGTAACAGATATCTTTCCCACCAAGACCACGGAACTGGCCAACCTGATTCTCCCTACAGCCTTCCATTTTGAGAAGACAGGTGTCTACGGCTGTACTGAAAGAAGATCCCAGATAACCAGAAAGGCGGTGGATGCCCCTGGTAAGGCCATGCCTGAGGTCTGGATAGTCAGGGAGTGGGCACTAAAGCTGGCCCAGAAGCTGCAAGATCCTGTAATCGAGAAGAGTGTAGAACCATTCAAGGGGCTGGAACCAGACTATGCGCTGCCCAAGGCTATCTGGGATGAATATACACAGAAACTCACCAAGGGCAGGGATAATGATCTGCGCGGGGCAACTTACGAGGTGCTGGAGAAGATGGCAGATGGTGTTCAGTGGCCTGCCCCTACTGAAGAGTTTGCCCTGAAAGGTGGTACGTACAAGAAGTTTGTAAGAGGTATAGATCCCCTTGCAGATGTCCATGCGAAGGATGATAAACCCCTGCAGTTTTATGGCCCGGCCCATCCAGACAAGAAGCTATGGGTTTGGCTCAGGCCTCATAAGGGACCTGAAGAGATGCCTGATGTACAGTATCCCTTCTATCTGTCCACAGGCAGGATTGTGGATCACTGGCATACTATGTCAATGACAGGAAGGATAACAGAGCTGTTGCGGGCCAATCCCTATGCATACGTGGAGATAAACCCCTCTGATGCCAAGGCCCTTGGTATCAAGCCTGGAGATATGGTGCTGGTGGAATCGAGAAGAGGCAGAAATATCCTGCCTGCCAAGGTCTATGAGGGTCCGGTAAAGGGGATGGTATTTGTGTACTGGCACGATATGGATGAGGACAGGATGATCAACCGGGTAACCAAGGATGCCTATGATCCTGGCTCCAAGGAGCCTGAATTCAAGATATGCGCATGCAGAATCGAGAAGGTTTCAGGGCCCAAGCCCCTTAAACCATATATAGTCCGCATGTAGAAGGGTGTCTCAACACCTTATAAAAAAACTCAGGGGCACAGGTGTAAGACCTGAGCCCCTTTTATCTTGTAACTGTTTTCACAGGGATGTTTTCATGGATCTTTCAGTTTCCAAGGTGGAGATGGCTGGAGCCAGAGCTTTTCTATGTTTTCTGTTCTTTCTGATTTTTCTGCTCCATGGTTGTTCAAAAAGGGTTGAACCTCCCTATTTTGCCATGAAAAACCAGGGAAAAGGTTTGGAGTGTGCAGATTTTTGGCTGAATATGGAGCAGATACTGGATGGTGCCAGGGTGAGGTGCGGTGATCTTGAGAGGCTGGAAGGTTTTCCCTTTTTGCGGGTCAACGGTCCTTTGAAAAAGGCGGTGTCTATGGCCCAAAGCAGGGAACAGCTTTCCCGTGGCCTTGATCTGATGCAGCGGGCTGACCTCGCTGCCAGGTACCGAGAGATAGAACGGCTCGATGACAACGATTTTTTGCGTCTGTGCAAGGTAGCAGGCCTCCAATACTGTTCTACCGGATCTATCAGGGCTCGCGTTGCAAGGTGTTCCGGCCTTATAACCGGGGAACAGAAGCTTGGCGGGGATATTGCGCAATACCTCCTGCCAGCGCTGAAACAGGCCAGGCGACCTGTCGGCACCAGTGGTGATCCCTGTTTTCAGGACAAGGTTACACTGGACAGTGCACTTCCTGCTGATCTGGAACAGGTGGTCTTGACAGGCCGCACCACCGGGAAGAAATCGTTCAGGGGCTTGAAACGGTTTGATGGCGGAGGTCAGTTAAAGAGACCAGGGCTGAGGAAAACCCTCCCTCTGCCATTGGAAAGGGAGTAAAGCCCTCTCTGTTAGTAGAAGGAGGCGATTGCCATAGGGGATAGCTTATGCCAATAGGCGGTTTTGTCGTAACGGTAGATCCGGATAAAGTTGACAGGGTAAAGGAGATGCTGCTTGCCATCTCCGGTGCAGAGCTGCATGGACAGGATGAGAAGGGAAATCTTGTTCTGGTGCTGGATGCTGAAACCTCAGAGGAGATGGAGCTCATGACCAAGGAGATAAGGGAGCTGCCAGATGTACTGGCCCTGGGACTGGTATATTTTCATGCAGAAGATGAGGTTGAGCGGATAGAGAAGGGGGAGTATCGCCCCAGCAGATCCTTTGGCAGAAAACCAGTATGATTCTTCTCGGGAGCCATTTCCGGTTATGGCGGTTGACAGAAAAAGGCGAAGATTTTTCAAGGCAGTAGCCCTGCTCGGGCTTTCAGGTAGGCTGTGGTCTGTTGGGCATGAGGCTGAAGCAAGGCCCCTGTTCCCTTCTCCAGTCCGTACCAACCGGTTGAGGCCGCCTGGAGCGGTGCCGGAAGAGCTGTTTCCTCTAAGGTGTGTGCGTTGCGGCAGGTGTGTGGAGGTCTGCCCCTACGGTTCCATACGCCCACTGGATATACGGAACGGGGTCTTTGCCGGCACTCCAGTTATCGATGTTACAAAAGTTCCCTGCTGGCTGTGTATGAAGTGTGTAGAGGTCTGTCCTACAGGGAGCCTCCAGAAGGTATCGCAGCAGGATGTCAGAATGGGAATGGCCATAATAGACAAGCATTCCTGTTTCACCTGGAAGGAGGAGGGGCTCCTCTGTCATACCTGTTACAATGTTTGTCCTTTCAAGGAGACTGCTATCAAACTTCAGGCCATGAAGCCTGTGGTGGTGGAGGACAAATGCACCGGTTGCGGACTCTGTGTTCATGCCTGTCCTGTAACACGGGATGATGGCGAGAAGGCCATAAATGTTCAACCTGTCTATTCCTTTGATGCAGCAGGGAGTGGTCATGAAGGGCGTTAGCAGAACTCCTGGTTCTTCCAGAACCGGAAAAAGGCGGTCCTATGGGAGGCTGCGCCTGGTCACTCTTCTTTTGGCCTTTTCCCTGATAATTGCCGCTCCAATTCTCAACTTCAGATATCATATAGATTTTATTCAGGGATGGTACCAGTCCGTCAGTATAGGCAACCTCTGGTTTGTTTCCCCCCTGGAAGGGTTGGAAACCATACTCACCTCCAAGGGGATATATGGACCTTTGTTGGTAGGGATGCTTCTACCTGTTGTCCTTGCCTCTCTCCTTGGCAGGGTATTCTGCTCCTGGATCTGCCCCATTAGCCTCCTTTCTGAATTACTGGAGCGTGTAATTCGGCTGGTTCGCAGGCGTAGATACAGGGCTGCTGGGAATCCCCTGCCAAGGCAGATCCTCTGGTTCGTTCTTGTGGGAGAACTCTTGCTGGCCATGATCCTTGGTGCTCCCATCTTTGTCTTTCTCTCACCTCCAGGTCTTGTTGGCAGGGAGATAATGCTGTTGGTGATGTTTGGCACCCTGGCCCTGGAGGGGATAGTGGTTATCCTGGTGCTGATTATGCATCTTGTCTCTAAGAGATTCTTCTGCAGATATCTCTGCCCTCTTGGTGCCCTGCTGGCCTTGCTGGGTCAGCGGCGCCAGCTAAAGGTGGAGGTTGATCATGAAGAGTGTGTCCAGTGTGGACGTTGTAAGCTTGCATGTCCAATGGGTCTTGATCCTGCCAGGCAGGAGGGAGGCTCAGCCTACTGCTGGAACTGTGGCGACTGCTTGGATTCATGCCAGGTCGATGCCCTTCATTTCAGTTGGGGTCAGAAGTGAGCTGGTGTGGTTCAAGGGAAAAAAGATTGACCAGCATCTGCAGGATCGATGTCTGTCTATATCGATACGCATCTCCAAGGATTTCATTCTAAGTAGATAAATGGAGGCAGGATCATGAAAAAATGGGTGAGTCTCTTTCTTTTTCTGGTGTTTATAGTTTCTGCAGTAACAGGTCTGGTGGAGTTTATACGTCCTCACGGAAGGGTTGCATACTGGACAGACTGGCATCTTTTTGGTCTGGACAAGGATCAGTGGGATGCATCCCATACCATTTTTGGCCTGCTCTTTATCATTTTTTCCATCTATCACCTCTTTCTGAACTGGAAGCCTATGTTTCAGGCCCTCAAAAGGCCGGTTATAGTGGTGGTTACACTGTTGTTTACTCTTTACTGTTTCTGGGGCACTGTAACCTATAAGGCTCCTTTCCGTTACATTATTGAACTGGAGGCAAATATAAAGAATAGCTGGCAGACCCCAGCCCCTCCTGTGCCCCATGCAGAGATGTTCACTTTGCAACGAGTTGCCCGTAACCTTGGGCTAAGGCCCAAACAGGCTGTAGTGATACTTGAAAATCATGGGATAAAGGTCTCAACCCCTATGGAGAGTATCAAGGAAATCGCAAGAAATAACCACAAAAATCCGGCGGAGATTTATGATATCCTCTCTAAGGAAGCTGGCAGGCCCCAAGGGATTGACAATAAAAAATAGTGATTGGCCCGCCATTCTATCAGATTGACTGGTGTTCGGGATGTTACTCTAATAGCCTTGTCCTTTTTTGAGAGTTTTCTCTGTTAGCAACAAATAAAGTTGACCGGTTTTTTGACAAATAAATTGTCCGTTTTTTGCCTTCTCTTT
>Ga0256840_1003275_pt1 | contig 13268 bp, 12 predicted proteins | sample 355202metaG_FD_185969 | JGI IMG/M metagenome (GOLD analysis project Ga0256840, IMG submission 185969) | Hydrothermal vent microbial communities from Mid Atlantic Ridge, Atlantic Ocean - 355-202 | ecosystem: Environmental > Aquatic > Marine > Hydrothermal vents | place: Atlantic Ocean: Mid...
TGGCTTCGTTAAGATAAGCACCCCAAGTTAATCCGCCAATGCCTAAATAGCCGCCACTTTTGAGTAAAGTTTTTAGTATATCACGTCTTGTTGCCACTTTGTCTTTCTTTTTCATTTTATAAGTTTAAAAAGCCTAAGCTTTATAAATTTTAATTGCCCACTTTTTAAAATCCGTTTGTTTCGACATCGGACAAGTTGCATCCAATGAGACTTTATTGATGAAAACTTTTTCATCAAACCAAGGAACAAATACTAAACCTTTAGGTGGCTTATTTCTACCGCGTGTTTGCACATGGGCTTTAATTCTACCTCTGCGCGATTCTAACCATACCAATGAACCATCTTTTAGTCCGAGTGCTTGTGCATCTTTCGGATTCATATAGCATAATGCTTCGGGTACTGCTCTATACAGTTCGGGTACACGCATGGTCATGGTTCCACTGTGCCAGTGTTCCAATACACGACCTGATGAAGCCCAGAAAGGATATTCTTTATCAGGCATTTCTACCGGATCCATATACGGGCGGAAGAAAATTTTCGCTTTGTTTTTTAGTTTAACTTTTCCTTTATCTTTATCCGGACCTTTCAGCGTTCCTTGCGGAATTTCTTTCAAAGCCGGTCCGTAAAATGCAAAATCTCCATAGTTTTGTTCCTTTGCATAAGGGTCATATTTTGAATTAAAACGCCACGAAGTTTCTTTTCCATTAACAACGGGCCATTTTAATCCGCGTACTTTATGATAGGTATCAAAATCAGCTAAATCATGACCATGACCTAAACCAAATTTGCGATACTCTTCCCAAAGGTATTTTTGGATAAAGAAACCATATCCTTTCCAAGGTTTTCCGTCTGCACCTTCAATATTACGTTTATCACCTTCTGCCTCAGTGTTTTGGTACCATTCGCCGATTGGGTCGGGCCATGCATAAGATTTTGCTTCCTCGTTGGCAAAAAGCACCTCATAAAGAGTAGCATTAGGACTATAACCCATTTCTTGTGCCTCTTTTAATACATCGGGCAAACCGCCTTCCAATCCGGGAATATTTTGAGCACCCCATACATCCCTGATTTTAAAACGCTTTGAAAGTTCAACATATTGCCAAATATCGGGCATTGCATCGCCAACCGGAGTAACTTGCTGACGCCAATGTTGTGTGCGGCGTTCTGCATTTCCGTATGAACCCCATTTTTCATAAATCATCGCTGAGGGAAGTATTAAATCCGAAACTTTAGATGAAATACCCGGATAACCATCACTGGTAACAATAAAGTTATCCATTTCACGAGCTGCTTTTATCCAATGATTTGCATTTGCCGAATCATGATACGGATTACAAACATTTACCCAAGCAAATTTAATTTTACCGTCTTCAATATCACGATGAATTTTCATTATATGAGAACCGGTTTTCGGATTAATCGTACCTTTGGGTACCTTCCAAATCTTTTCTGAAATTTCTCTGTGTTTCGGATTTCCAACTACCAAATCGGCAGGTAAACGGTGGGCAAAAGTACCTACTTCACGTGCTGTTCCACAAGCAGAAGGTTGTCCGGTAAGGCTAAATGCTCCGCTTCCCGGTTTTGATTGCTTCCCTAGTAGAAAATGCACCATGTATGATTGCTCATTAACCCATGAACCGCGTTGATGCTGATTCATTCCCATTGTCCAAAAAGAAACCACTTTTCGGTCTTTTTCAATATATAAAGCGGCTAATTGTTTCAATTTTTCTTTAAATGAATCTAAAGATTCATCGGGGTCGCCTTTGGCTAATTCTGCAACAAAATCAAGCGTATATGGAGCTAATGCTTTTTTAAATTCTTCGAATGAAATAGTCCAGTGTTTCATTGCAGAATTTCTGCTTTTCATTTCAATTTCGTCTCCGGTATTATAATCCAAGTATTTTAAAGTAACACCCTCAGCTTCCGAAACTTTCTTTTTTGCTTCACTTTTTACTGTTTCAAGCTCCTTTTTGGTAAAGTTTTTATGATCCGGTAAACGCATACCATATCCTGTATCAATAGGACCTGTTGCGAAAACATTATATTTTTTAACAAAATCCCAATCAATGGCTTCGGGATGATTATATACTATTTCATGAGCTATATAGTTCCAAAGAGCCAAATCGGTATGTGGTTTAAAAATAATTTCGGTATCAGCCAAATTAGAAGTTCTATTACTAAAGGTTGTAAGATTGAAAACTTTTACTTTATCCGGTGCAGTAAGTTTACGGTTTGAAACACGCGACCATAAAATAGGATGCATTTCTGCCATATTTGCTCCCCAAGAGATAATAGTATCAGTAAGTTCAATATCATCATAACAACCGGATGGCTCATCAATACCAAATGTTTGAATAAAACCAACTACTGCCGAAGCCATACAGTGGCGAGCGTTAGGGTCGATATTATTTGAACGAAAACCTGCTTTCATAAGCTTTGCCATGGCATAACCTTCTTGAATAGTGTATTGTCCTGAGCCAAAAACAGCTATTCCGGTTGGTCCCAATTCTTTTAAAGCCTTTTTCATTTGCTTTTCCATTTCATCAAAAGCACGTTTCCAGCTTACAGGTTTAAATTTCCCCGTTTTGCTAAAATTGCCATTTTCATCTACCCGCATAAGGGGTGTTTTCAAACGGTCTTCGCCATACATAATTTTTGCGTTAAAATAACCCTTAATGCAGTTTATTCCACGGTTTACAGGCGCAGCAGGGTCGCCTTTAACCGCAACAATTTTATCGTTTTTGGTGGCTATCATGATACCGCAACCGGTACCGCAAAAACGACAAACTGCTTTATCCCAACGCCAATCACTTTCTGCATTTTTTGCATTGGCTTTCATTCGTTCAGGAATTCCTAAACCCGCAGCAGTAGCCGCAGCAACTACAGCCGATGTTTTAATAAAATTTCGCCTTGATATTTCCATTGCTAACAGTTTGAAATTAAGTTAATAATATATTTTACCTTAAATCCGCAGCTATCTTCTACTGCAAAGCCAAACTTTACGTCATTATTGGGAATGCTCGTTTTTCGATACTCACCATAACTAATGCTATGTCTGCGTGTCTCAAAACTGCGCTACGCCAATACTAACGCACATTTTGGCTTTTCGCTACGAACATAGCTGTGGATTTAAGGTTTTAAAAAATCCATATAAAAATATATTAAGATTTGTATGTCTAATATGACAAAAGTCATGTTTTTAATATGTAGGTTTTGTAGGAATTTTAAGATAAGGCGACCGGTATTTACCGGCTTTTGTGGCACGACTAATGAAAGGAAAATAATTCACTTATTAACAAAAACTTAGCAGAAAAAGTTTATCGGAATTATTGTTTATGCTCCATAAACTACTTGCACTTGTCAAATAGTTGGTTGATATTTATCAATAAGTTTATTGTAATAATTGGGTGGGTTTATACACGGATATTACAGACTTTTTATAGTAAATGCATCAATATCAAAAGCTAATTTAAAGTTTAGAATAGTGTGTGTTAAATATCCGTCTTTAAGAATAAATCCTCGATATTCGTCATAGTATTTACTGTAATTGTATTCAATATTTAACCCGAAATAAAAAGCAGGTATTTTAAAATCATTTATACTTAAGAAATCAAATTTATAGGCAAATCCTATACCGGCAATAAATCCTGTTTTAAATACCTTGTCAGGATTTATATCAATACCCATTTGAACATCAATTTGAAAATCGTTTTGCGTATCTATTGATTTAAATAAAAAATTGGTTTTGGGATGAAAATAATATCTACCATCAAAATATATAGGAAATGTTGCACCGCCCATTCCCATATTGCCGGCATAAGCAAAACCAATTCCTGCAAAAATTTGTTCGGTAAACATAAAACCGGATACTAAACCGATTTGTCCGCCTACTGCAGGTCTCTGACTACCAACTTTTAAACTGATTTCAGGAATCAATTTCATCGGTTTATTTTTTATCTGAGCATTTGCGTTCAATACAATTATTAAACCGGTAATCAAAATTAGTACTCTCATGGTTTTTAGTATTTTTTTGCAAATATAAAATATTTGATAATATCAATAAATTTATTACTATTGGTATAAAATTGTAACAAATGGATTTAAAGCAGGTATTTGATTTTTTAATCGATTTAAAATCAAACAACAATCGTGATTGGTTTCAAGATAATAAGGAATACTTTTTAATGTCTAAAAGTTTATTCGAACAATTTATTGATAAGCTTATTCCTAAACTAATGGAGATTGATAAAAGTATTGGTAATATAAGTGCCAAAGATTGTATATACAGAATTTATCGTGATGTTCGTTTTTCAAAAGATAAAAGACCTTATAAAAATCATTTTGGAGCACTGATAGGTGCTACCGGAAGAAAAAGTACTAAGGCTGGTTATTATATTCATATTGAGCCGGATGCATCATTTATTGGTGGAGGGATATATAAACCGGATTCAACGGTTTTAAAATTAATAAGAAATGAAATTTATTATAATATTGATGAATTTAAATCAATTATCAACGATGATTCGTTTAAATCAATATTTCCGGAAATAATTGGAGAAAAATTAAAATTGCCGCCTAAAGGTTTTCCAAAGGATTTTCAAGACATTGACTTATTAAAATATAAATCCTATGCTGTGATACATTCTGTGCGAAATAATTTTTGGTTCGAAAATAATATTGAAGACAAAATCATGGAAGTATTCAAAATACAATCTCGTCTCAATCAATTTTTAAATAGGGTTTTTGAAAATTCATAAATTGTCTAACTTAAACCTTAGGACTTAAAGAGGTTTGTATTGCAAAAAGTAGCTGTTTTATTTGAGGTTTAAAATAAAAAGCCGTGCGTAGCTGAATAAATCAAATATACACGGCTTCTAACTAAACCCAAACCATAAAATTATTAATCAAGAAAACGTATATTTATTTTACTACATCACAGTTTTCAATAATTACATCTTCACCAAGCATTTCAGAGTCTTCATCAACGCCCGAGCGCAACACTCCTTTAATTTTTACATTTTGTCCTTTTTGCAAATTCTCGGCATTTTTATTGGTATTCATCATAAAAGTACAACTAACTCCCACAGGCTGATTATCATCTTTTAAAACAATCACCCACTGATTTTTTTGATCTTTTTCTTTTGAAAAAACTTTACCCGTAACTATAAGTACTTTTGAATCGCCATCATCTGCTAAATATTTTGCATTTGCAGCAGCATTGTCTTTTAAGTATTCTGCCACTAAATCTCCGGTGTTAATTGTAGTAAAAGCTTCAACAGATTGAACATCTCTATGCGGCATAAAATAAAGGTATAATCCATAAGAGCCGCCAAGAACTGCAAAAATTGCTATTGCCAAAATAATTTTTTTGAGCATGACTTAATTTTTAGGTTTGTAATTCAAATCAACGCTAACTTTAATAATATCGGCAACGTTTTCTTTTTTACTCTTGCTGGTGGGTTTTCCAATACCAAAATCAGCAATGGCAATATTAAATGTGGATTTGGCGAGAATTTCATTACCTTTTACTTCAATAGTTCCTTTTTCGGTCATGTGTTTCGTAACTCCTTTCATGGTCATATCGCCTGAAACAGTAACATCATAAACACCGGGTTTTGAAAAATCAACTTTGTTGATGTTATCAATTTTACCTTTAAATTTTGCTTTCGGAAATTTTTTTGAATCCATAAAGTTTTCCTGATTGAAATGCTTTTGCATTAGAGCTTTTTCAAATTCAAAGCTTTGAATAGGTACCGAGAAAATCATTGCTCCGGTTTTAGTATCCAAAGTACTCACCATTTTGTAGTTGTTTGCCGTAATATTTTCGGCTACCGTTTCCGAAAAAAATTGGGCATGACCGGTTTTGGTCATATAATCTTGCGCTTTGATTCCTGAAAATGCCAAAATGATTAAACTTACTGTTAAGAATAAATGTTTCATTTTTTTTGATTTATTAATTTATACTAATTTCAAAGTAAAAGTATAGGCTTTTGCGTAAGATTTTTGTCATGTAAAAGACATTAAGGCATTTTAGACGATAAATACTTTTCAATAGTTTCTTCCAATTCTTTGCGGCTCATCATTCCGTCCTTTTCAAATAGGAGTACACCCTTGCGATACATTCTAAAAAGCGGTACCCCAATTATTTTTTCTTGTTTTATTAGCTTTTTGCTCACATCTACATTTACTTTGAAAACAGTCAGAGCAGGATGATACTGTGTGCGGATACTATCAATTAAAGGCATCATTTTACGGCAAGGACCACACCATGTTGCATAAAAATCAATGAGTACCAAAGTATCGGAAGATATGATTTGTTTAAACAAGTCTGGATTAACTTTATCTGCCATTAATTTAGCTGAGGGTTCACCTTCAATTACGGGCAGGTTTTCCAAGTTCCACTCCAAAATGCCATGCTCCAAATTATATACTTTTTTATAGCCGTTTTTTGCCAGATATTTTGCAGCTTTTTCGCTTCGATATCCTGTAGTACAATACAAGTATATCGCTTCATCTTTAGGCAACATCAGTAGTTTCTTTTTAAAATCCAGCGCATAAAAATTTAAGTATTGCGAATTGGCTATGTGCTCGTTATCAAACTCTGATTTGGTACGCACATCCAATATCATACCTTTCCCTGAAGTTAACAATTTGTAAAACGCTTGGGCATTTACTTGCTTAAAACCGGGCTCCTGTGCAAAAGCCGTAGTCCAAAGCATAATAAAAATTATTGTTAATAGCTTAGTCATTATAATTTTTTATTGATTTAAAAATAAAAATTTCACCTTTCTGTATAATTACACACTGTTCGCAATGTGAAATATAGGCAAAATCAAAGTTTTGATTGGTAATCAGCTCTACACCGTTATCATGAATAAATATTTTATCACAGTGCAGCTTTCCATCTGCAGCATATCTTCTTATTCTGTATTCTTTTTTTTTCAGATGCTTGGGTTTTGATAAATGAAACCATACTCCATAACCTTCTCCACCCAACCATTTAGCATCCTGAGGTAAATTTTCAGGATACTTTGGAGCAGATAAAGCTCCATGTTTTAAGTTTTTATTTTGTGGTATTATTTGCATTCGATATTAATTTAAGGATATTGAACTATCTATTATTTTATCTTCTTGTTTAGCAATTTTCTTTTTTAACACAAATGGAACTGCTTTAAGAGGAGGCAGTGTCCAATGTACTAAAAATGTAAGAATATTGGCGGTATGTGTTTTTATAAAACTGTTATCTACTTCGTAGAATAGATTATTTTTGGCAGATATTAATACATTTCCAAGAGGAGTTTGTGTTAAAGAAAAGGGCAATACCGTTTGAAACTTTTTATAGAAATTGGCTGCCCCGGCTCTAAATACTCTTGAAGTAAATCGTGAACAATTTGTGCCTTTATAAGCAAAAGGACCGTATAAAACAGCTCCTTTATTTTGTTGATTTTTTGCAAATGTATAGGCTTTTGTAAAATCAATACCGGAATAAAATGATGCATACATTTTACCATAACCGTGAAAGTCTTTTTGCTTTGAGAGATATAGAAGAATTTGATCTTTATTGATTATTTTGTTTTCGTCATTAAGAATTGCTTTAATGGTAATTTTCAAATTCGGGTCTGTATCATCATTTCTAACTCGACCATGTTTTACCGGAGTATGATATCTACCAAAATCAAAATATTTCAATACTCCGCTTGAGTGATTAATTAAAACTAAAGCAGAGTGTCCTGCTTTATAGTATCCGTTCTTATTAAAGCCCAGTAACTTCATTAGCGGTTCATACCAAGAGCCTACTTGTATGGCAGGTGTTTCAGGCCACGCTAACATTATAATTGTATCTTTATTCATGATTTTCAACAATTAAGCATTTTTCTACATCTTGTTTTTGTGAGTTTTGAATGGTTTTACTTTGCAGAATATTCCCCATAGCAATAAAGTTTTCAAAAAATTCATCCAAATCACCCTCGATTAAATCAGGGTTTGAAATTACCAACCGAATAGATACTTTGCCATTTAAATAACCATAGTTTACCATACTAATGCCTTTACGCATTAAGTTTTCACGTATCATTAAATTCAATTCATCACTATCTACCTGATTTTTACTTTTGTAGATAAAATTTATATTTAATGATTGTCTTTGGGCAAGTAATTGTAATTGATTACTGCTTTTAACCTTATTTTCGGCATAAGCTGCCAAATCAAACATTTTATTGATACGTTTTTCATAGCCTAAATCGCCATAGTAGCGCCAAGCCAACCATACTTTCAGTGCATCAACGCGTCTGCCACACTGAACAGATTGTTTTCCCAGATTGTATTCTTCCAAATCATTGTCGTGATAAATATAATCTGTATTCAAATCGCTCAGGTTTTTCATTAAGCGATGTTTATCTTTTAATAAAAGAACCGATGCAATAAGTGGTACATTCATTAATTTATGAGGATTCCAAGTAAAAGAATCGGCTTTTTCCAAGCCTTTGAATAAATATTTATACTTTTTGCTTAAAATAATACTGCCGCCAAATGAACCATCCACATGCATCCATAAATGATATAGATTTGCAATTTTTGCAATTTCATCAAGTGGATCAAAACTTCCTAAAAGCGTAGTTCCGGTAGTTGCAGCTACAAAAAATGGAGTTTCGCCTTTTTCAATGCTTTTTTCTATTGCATTTTGTAAATCCGACACCAACATTTTGCCCGAAGTATCCGATTTTATTTTATAAACCTGCCCACTGCCTATGCCTAAAATATTTGCAGCGGTATCAAAAGAATAATGTGATTGATTGGAAACAAAAGCACTTAAAACGGGTGCCAACTGTAAACCCTTTTGTTTTACCGAAGGTAAAATTTTATTTCGTGCACTCATCATTGCCAGCATATTGGCATTACTTCCTCCTGTTGCAAAAGTTCCGCCACCATTTTCAAAACCGGCAATACTACACATCTTATTGATTAGCTCTTTTTCAATTAAAGTGGCTATTGGTGCCACTTCATAGGTGTACATCGATGTATTGGTCAATGCTGCAATTATTTCACCAATAAATGCAGGCAGATTTTCGCCTGAATACAATTGATTTAAAAATTGCTTATGATTTGTTTTTACACTGTATTTCAAATAATTTTGAACATCAGCTAATAAAGAATTCTCATCTCCACCAGCCGGTAAAATAGAAAGATTTAGTTTTTCTTTTAATTTTCCGGGTGTTTTAAAATCAACGAGTTTACTGCCTTTTGTATTATAGTTTTTAATGTATTCAAAAAGCTGATTTAAAAGTTTATCTTTGTTCATTATGGATGTTTATTGATGTTGATGGATATTTCTTTCGCATATTTACCGGGCAACACTTATCTATGAAATTTCTTCTTATAACAAATTGTTTTTCATAAAGCGCTTGGTCATAATCCGGGCATTTTTCTTCCGAAACAATATTTTCTTTTGCTAATAATAAAAATGCACCCCCATTGGCTTTGTAAATTTTATTATCATATAAATCATAATTACGTGCTTCGGCGGTTACTCCTTTTTCCGATTTTTGCGTATAATAAATATGTAAACTTACCGAGGGTCTTAAATTAGAATTTCCCATTTGATGAATTGCCGAGTTATCTAAAATAGTAATTTCTCCGGCATTTAGTATTTGTTCATCTATAAGCATTAACTTATGCTTGCTTATTTCAAAAATCGAGTTTTGTACTGCTCCAAAAGAAAGAACTAAGCCCCATTGTGCTTGTCCGTGATCATGAATGGAAGTAAAATCACCGATATTCCATGACATGGTAACCATTTCAATTTTTTTTGATTCGTAGATGATTTTTCGTCCGTAGCTTTCATTTAAAGGATGTCGAAAATTTATATAATCACTTATATCAGCAATATTTATATGCATACTATTTACGATATAATTCAGTTCATCTTCTGACTTTACATCAGTATGTTCAAGAAGCGATATTAAACGTTTGAGTTTATCGGGAATATTCATTAGTTCAGGAATTAAAGTGTTTGATAATATCTTTACCGTAAGCAATCAGCTTCCTGCCTTTGTATAAGGCTGGAACAATTGGGCTTACACAGCTTTTATTTTTTTGCTTTTCAATATTTTTTATGCTTATGGAAACGTTCATTTCGTTCAATCTTTTTAGTATAGAGATACAATTTGGGCATGTCGGACTAATACAGAGCGAGTAATTCATTATTTATATGTTAAAAAAGATGTAAAAAGAAGAGGAATATATAATACCTAAATTAAGCGATTATCTACTTCAATAAGTACCAATCTGTTGAGTTAAAAAGATTTACAAAAAAAGACGCTAATACATTGAAGTATTATTACTTTTTTTCTAAACTTTTTATTCTCAATATCTTGGCACTTCTTTTTTTACATAATCGCTCAATATAGGTAACAGGCAAGGGCAGACTAGAGAAGCCTAATTCCAAAATATCTGCCACCAACCTGTTGCATTAATTTTAATACTCTAAGTAGATAATTGTTTCTTTATTTCAATTTATCCGGCAATTAAGGTTTCCGGTTTTTATCAAATTATTAAATAATTACCCTGTCTGCAAATAAACTCTTTAAATATCTATTGACTTTATAGGTAAGCATTTATTTTTGCTTCCATTTCATCAAGATTTTGCGAGTTTTTTAATTTGCCAATTACTTTTTTGTTCTCTAAATCATAAAGAACTATAAAGCCGGTACCTTTGTAAGCGTTTAAAACAGACTCTAAACCTTCGGCTTTAGCCAAGTCTTGTGTTTTTTGTTTGCTAGTATCATCGGTAAAATCAAATACTACGAAAGCAACCTCTTTGTCTTTGAATTCTTTTTTTAATTCCGAAATTTTCGGCTCTAACTTTTTACATGCGCCACAGTAGTCGGCATGAAATTTTATTGCTGCTACTTTTGCCGATGCAGTTGTACACTCAGATTTATCGTGTTTTTTTGCCGTCGTGTTGTCATCACATTGTGCATTCACAGTATAAGATGTAAACATAAATACTGCTGCAATCATTAAAATACTTAATAACTTTTTCATTTCTTTTACTTTTTGGTTTTACAAAATTTATATAGAGCAAAAATACGATGCTTTTCAGCATATTTTTGTCACCTAAATGACAAAAGCCCCATTCTTTTGTAATATCTGAATAAATTTCATTTAATATTTGCTGTTATTTAGCAGAATTACATAAAACATGATAATTATCATTTGTGTAATTCACAGATTTTTTTAATTTAGTACTCTGATAATCAGAATAATATATTCAGATATTAATATCTTAATTGTCTAAGCTCTTTTTTTCTTCAATTAAGAATTGATAGAATATATTAGGCTGTAATATTTGTAATGAGCATTTAATTTACTAACTTAAACATGTATAATTATGATTGATTCATCAGTTGTTTTAAATGGCCAAACAATTGCATATACCCTCTATGCAATTGCTGTTTTACTTTTTATGGCATGGTTTGCCATAAAAATTACATCAGAGGGAAAAGCCGGAGTATTAAAAACTAAACTTTTTATTGTTCTGGTTATTATTTTAACAGTAATCGGGGTTTCATTGCACATTACAACAAGTGCTACAATTCCTTGGGTAACTATTGACCTCAATCGAGGCGATTATACTCCTGACGAAACCTTCAATATTACTATTGTTGATCATGAATTTAAACTTCCGGAGGAAAAACTTACAGCGAAAGTAGGTGAACTGGTATTGTTTGATGTAAAAACAGAAGATTTAACTTATGGTTTTGGTATTTTTAGAGAAGATAATACGATGGTTTGTCAGATGCAGGTAGTTCCGGGTCATAGAAATGATTTATTGTGGAAATTTGAAAAACCCGGTAAATATACTATTCGCTCCACTGAGTACTCCGGACCCAAAGGTCATAAAATGATTTTGAAAAATGCTTTAATAATCACCGAATAATTATTAACCTGAAAATTTGAATATTATGAGTTTTAAAGATACATTTATGAATGGAGAGCAAGGCTTGTTTAAACCCGATGGTTTAACTCCTATGCAAAAATTAGCTTTGCGCTTTGTAGTTACCGGAGTTTTATTTTACGGATTATCTGCCATTGAAGGTATGATTATGCGTATGTATGCAATATCGCCTATACCCGGTATTAACGCCGAACATTATTTTGCCATTTTAACGGCTCACCCTCTGGTAGGAATTTTTGGCTCCTCCTACTCGATTGTTTTTGGTGCATTTTTGTTCTTGGTGCCTTATTTAATGAAAAAGCCTCTTTGGAGTATTAAATTAGGAAATTGGAGCTTTATATTGGTTACATTTGGTACTTTGACTTTCTGGGGTGCCGGATTTATTGCACATTATGCTCCTTTATATACTTTATATTGGCCCTTGCCTGCCGACTTTTCTCAGTTTGGACCGGTTGGTGGAGCAATATTTATTTTGGGCATTGCTTTAGTAATGGTGGGTACCTTATTTTTTGTAGTAAATATTTTTAAAACCATTACTTATACACCTGAGGGACATGAAAAAGTAGATGGTAAAGCAATGTTTTGGTCGGCTGTTGGTTTTCGTTGGAAAGAAAGTATTTTTAGAAAGAAAAGCAAACGTGAAGAAAATTTAACATCTTTACCTGTTGCTGCTATCGCCAGAGGAACAGTAGATACATTTTTAAATGCTGCTATAATTACTTTTACCGGTGTATTAATTTTGGTTTATATGGTAGCTGCTATTTTGGGATACAATCTTGAAAACACGGCAATTGATGCTTTACTTTACAAGAACTGGTTTTGGTGGGGCTTAGACCTTATTGCCGATGGTTTAGTTTTGATTTTTGTGGCAGGTACTTGGTATTTATTAGCTATGCTAATAACCGGTAAAGATTTATATATGGCACGCATTGCCCGTTTAGCTCTTTGGGTTGAAATGATTGTTTCGTGGACCGTTTGGTCGCATCATTTACTATCCGATCAAGCACAACCTGCTATTTTAAAAATCGTTTCGGGCGAGTTGGTTACTGCTTTTGAACTGATTACCCAAGGTTTAGCATTTTTTATTACCTTAATTACTTTATGGAGTGCGCGTCCGTTGAAAATGACCAATCCACTGAAATTCTTATTGGGTGGTTTATTAGGTTTCGGATTAGCTGTTCCTGCAGGAATTATTCAGGCAGATATAGGACTAAACCGTATTCTACATAATACACAATGGATTATTGGCCCACACGTACACGTAGCTATTTTGGTTGGTTTAACCATGACTTTATATTCAGCTATTTATTTC
>Ga0256840_1003276_pt1 | contig 13268 bp, 7 predicted proteins | sample 355202metaG_FD_185969 | JGI IMG/M metagenome (GOLD analysis project Ga0256840, IMG submission 185969) | Hydrothermal vent microbial communities from Mid Atlantic Ridge, Atlantic Ocean - 355-202 | ecosystem: Environmental > Aquatic > Marine > Hydrothermal vents | place: Atlantic Ocean: Mid...
CATTCCTTTGGCAACAGGAAAAAGGGCTGTTCCGTTTGTTCCTAATCCAATAGTATAAACCTTAATATTCAGTGATTTTGCTAATTCGGTTGCTGTTTTTGGGTCAATATTTCCTGAATTGTTTACGCCATCAGTCAATAAAATAATTACTTTAGATTTTGCTTTGCTGTCTTTTAATCTGTTTACCGAAGAACCTAATCCCATTCCAATGGCAGTCCCACCATCTAATTGTCCCCATTTTAAACTTCTAATCGTATTTTTTACAATGCGTTTATCACTTGTTATTGGCGTTTGGGTGAAACTTTCGCCAGCGTAAACCACAATTCCTATTCTGTCATTCGGACGTTTATTCACAAAGTTTGTAGCTACTTTTTTTAAGGCTTCTAACCTGTTTGGTTTTAAATCTTTTGCTAACATACTTGCCGAAACATCTATTGCCATCACAATATCAATTCCTTTATTTGCCTTTGTTTTTGTGGTAACCTCTTTGTTTCTAGGTCTTGCTAAAGCGATGATTAATGAGCCTAAAGCGACCAATCTTAACAAATACAATAAAGGTTTTAATTTAGATAAAATACTCCCTTTACCAAACGATGAGGTGTTAGAAAACGTGATGCTTGCTTGGTCTTTATTTCGTTTGAAGAAATACCACAAGGCAATGATTGGCAATAATGCCAACAACCATAAAAATTCCGGATTTGCAAATTCAAATTTACTTATCATTTTCTACTTCATTTTCAGGGTTCTTATTTTCGTTTAACGGAATTGGATTTTCCTCAGTTTCATTTTCTTGCTCAACTACTATTTCTTCTTCCACTTTTAAACCGTCTAAAATTTCATCAGCATATCTTCGGTGCATCTGAATTTCTTCTGCAAAAGGTTTAGATTTAGCAAATTTCACTAAATCGGCTTCTTTTAATAAATCTTTTAATTTAATAATGGTTTTACTTGAAATATCTAAACCGCTTTCGTTTTTAAACTTTTTAAGTACGTTAATCAATTCACTTGTTGTGCTTTCTAGAGCAGGAACTTTAAATTCTTTTTCTATATACACACGCAAAATATCGGTTAATTCACTATAATATGCTTTGGTTTTATTGTTTTGCCAAAGGAGTTTTTTGTCTAACTCATTTAATTGTTTTACCGCCAATTCAAACGGAGGAATTTTGGCAATTTTTTCTTCTTCGGTTGGTTTTTTACGGATAAAGAACCACCAAATTGCAAAACCTAAAATTGGAATAAGTGCCAACAACCACCAATAATTTTTGGCATAATCTTTTAAATTTAATTCTTGATGCTGAATGGCTTTTATTGGAAACAATTTTTGTTTGGTAGTATCTACTTGAACGGTAGAAACATCAAAAATAATTGGTTTGGTGTAGTATTGTTTGTTTTTTAAGCGAATGAGTTGTTTTGGTAATTCATATCTTCCGCTGTCAAAGCTGGTTAGTACATATTTTTTGACTAATTTATCTTTAATAGTATCTACAGGAAGCGATTTTACAACTTCCATTTTTTGTAAACTATCTAATTGTAATTTAGGAAACGCTACGCCTTCTTGCTTATCAACTAAATATTTAAGCTGAATTTGTTCTCCAATTCTTATTTTTGTGGTGTCTGTTTGCACAGTAACTTGCGCTGTTGTGTTTAGTGTGAATAAAAAAGTTATTACACAGAAATACACAGAGTGAACACAGCGTTTTATAGTGTTTTTGTGTGATATGTTGTTTGTTTTATTCATAATTTTTAACTCTAAACTTACTAAATCTTTATATCCATCTTGCTTTTCAAGTCTCTTCCCTTTGGGAAGACGGAAGATGGGAATATCCATCTTGCTTTTCAAGTTTCTTCCCTTTGGGAAGACGGAAGATGGGAATTATCCTCTTCCTTTAAAATATCCCATTAACTCTTTTACATAATCTCTCCCAATCATAGTACTTATTGTTCCAGAGCCACTTTTTTTGAAGCTTCTCTTGTAATAATCGGCTGTTTTTAAGTAGTTTGCTTTGTATTGCATACGTACTTTTTTAGAATTGGTATTTACTAAATGGATTTTTCCTGTTTCGGCATCTTGCACGCTAATCATTCCTAATTTAGGTAATTCTGCCTCGTGTTTATCATAAACTCTTATACCAGTTACATCGTGTTTTCTACCCATAATTTTAAGGGAATTATCGTAGTTTTCATCTACAAAATCCGATAACACAAATACAATGGCTTTCTTTTTCATTACACTTGATAAATATTTAAAAGCTTGTTCTAAATTGGTTTTTTTGCTTTTTGGTTGAAATTCAATCAGCTCTCTAATAATACGCAAAACATGTCCTTTTCCTTTTTTAGGAGGAATAAAGAGTTCTATTTCATCGGTAAACAACAACAAACCTACTTTATCATTATTCTGAATTGCTGAAAAAGCTAATGTTGCAGCAATTTCAGTAATAGTTTCACGTTTAAACTGTTCATTAGTCCCAAAAAATTCGGATGCTGATATATCAACCATTAACATCATAGTCAATTCTCTTTCCTCTTCAAAAACTTTTACAAAGGGTTCGTTATAACGTGCCGTTACATTCCAATCTATATTTCTAATATCATCACCAAATTGATACTGACGCACTTCAGAAAAAGTCATTCCTCTTCCTTTAAACGAACTGTGATATTCACCAGAAAATATGTGATTAGACAAACGCTTGGTCTTAATCTCAATTTTTCGAACTTTTTTTAGTATTTCTTTAGTATCCATTTTTTTTAGTCTTCAGTCTTCAGTTTACAGTCTTCAGTTTGCAGTGTTTAGTTTACAGTCTTTAGTTTGCAGTGTTCAGTGTTCAGTCTTCAGTTTACAGTGTTCAGTCTTCAGTTTGCAGTCTTCAGTGTTTAGTTTACAGTCTTCAGTATTTAATTAACAATTACAAACTGAGCACTACCATACTGCCTACTGCTTACTGAGTACTGCCTACTGCCAACTGAGTACTGCTAACTGCCAACTAACCCTTAAGGTACTTCAATCTCATTAACAATTTTATCAATAATTTCAATTGATGTTATGTTTTCTGCTTCTGCTTCATAAGTAATACCAACTCTGTGACGCAATACATCATGTACAACAGCTCTTACATCTTCTGGAATTACATATCCTCTACGTTTAATAAAAGCGTAACATTTTGCAGCAGTTGCTAGGTTAATACTACCACGAGGCGATGCTCCGTAATTGATTAAATCTTTTAAATTGGCTAAGTTGTATTTTTCTGGATAACGAGTAGCGAAAATAATATCTAAGATATATTTTTCAATTTTCTCATCCATATACACTTCTTGAACTGCTTTTCTAGCTTTAATAATGGTGTCCACAGAAACAATTGGACTTACTTTTTCCCAAGATTTGTTCAAATTAGCACGCATAATGAGTTGTTCATCTTGTTTATTAGGATAATCAATCACTACTTTTAGCATAAACCTGTCCATTTGCGCTTCTGGTAAAGTGTATGTACCTTCTTGTTCAATTGGATTTTGTGTTGCCATTACCAAGAAAGGTTCTTCCAATTTAAAGGTAGTATCACCAATAGTTACTTGATGCTCTTGCATAGCTTCTAATAAAGCAGATTGTACTTTTGCTGGTGCACGATTTATCTCATCTGCTAAAACAAAGTTAGCGAATATTGGTCCTTTTTTAATAGAAAAATCATTGACTTTCATATTGTAAATCATAGTACCAATTACATCAGCAGGTAATAAATCTGGTGTAAATTGAACTCTACTAAAACTACCATCAACTGCTTTTGACAAGGTGTTTATGGCTAAGGTTTTTGCTAATCCTGGTACACCTTCTAACAAAATATGACCATCACCTAGCATACCAATAAGTAAACGGTCAATCATGTATTTCTGACCAACAATTACTTTGTTCATTTCTGCTCTTAGCAAATCAATAAAAGCACTTTCACGCTCAATTTTTTCGTTAATTGCTCTAATATCTACTCCTGTATTTACTTGTTCCATATTGTATTAAATTTTGTGAAAAACTAAAACGCAAATATAAAACCGTAAGGAATTGTTTATTGTTAAAATTTGGTTAAAAGAAATATAATATCCTTTAAAACACGCTATTTTAAAAGGATTATAGAATTTTGATAGATTGACAGAAAGCTGTCAGTTTGACAGTGTGCTATTTTATAGCTCGTAACATTTCACGTTTCCCTTTTGGGCCAGGCAATCGTTCTACGGTAAAACCAACTGCTTGCATAGCTCTACGAACTGAGCCTTTTGCAGAGTATGTTACTAAAACACCCTTATCTTGTAAAGCACCATACATTAAACGGAATATTTCTTCTGTCCATAATTCTGGTTGTACTCTTGCGCCAAAAGCGTCAAAATATATGAGGTTATATTTGTTTTTATCATTAATTTCTTTAAATAATTTTTGTTGTTTTTCAAGGATGAATTCATCAGAAATTAAAATTTTATTTTCCCATTTACATTGATGTAATTTAGAGAAAATAGCTTGATGTTGGGTTGCATTCAATTCCTTTACATAGTTTAATTGAGGTACTTCTTCTTTTAAAATAGGATAAGCCTCAACACCAGTATAATTGATGTTTAAATTTCTTTTTATACTTTCTAAATACGTAATAAAACAGTTTAAGCCAGTACCAAAACCAATTTCTAATATATTTATTTTGGAATTATCTTTAAATAAATCTAAACCAGATTTTATAAAAACATGATAAGCTTCTTGAATAGCTCCATGTTTGGAGTGGTATTGTTCGTTAATTTCTGGTAAATGAATACTTGTAGAGCCATCATTGGTAATAAATATTTTTCTTTTCATGACTTAGTTACAATTTGGCTGTTTTTAAGGCAAATGTATTACAATAATCAAGTTAAACCAAGCGTTATTTTAATAAGAAATAATATTTAACAAGTAAATAACAAATATCATTTTTTTAAACCTTATATTATGAGTACTTTTGCAAAAACAAAAAAGGACAGAATTATGAACACAGATACCATTTCAAAGATTGCTATAGAAAGAGTAAAAATATCTAAATTAGATAAAGCTACATTGAATGGAAGAAGGTTTGGCTCAACATTTACAGACCATATGTTTATTTGTACTTATAAAAATGGAGCATGGCAACAAGCTAAAATTATGCCTTATCAACCCTTAGAATTTGCACCGTCTGCTAGAGTTTTTCATTACGGTCAGGCTGTTTTTGAAGGGATGAAAGCCTATAAAGATAAAAATGGAAAAGTTTTTTTATTTAGACCAGATGAAAATCAACGAAGAATTAATAAATCTGCCAAACGTTTGGCAATGCCAGAATTTCCTGAAGAGTTGTTTTTTGAAGGCTTGGAAACCTTATTAAAAATAGATAAAGAATGGATACCTACCGAAGATGGTAACTCCTTATACATTAGACCGTTTATGATTGCTACTGGAAACGGTATTTTTGCCGCTCCATCTGATGAATATACCTTTATGATTATTTTTTCTCCAAGCGGAAAATATTACACAAAAGATGTAAAAGTAGTTATTGCAGAGCATTATAGTAGAGCTGCAAACGGTGGAGTAGGAGCTGCTAAAGCTGCTGGAAATTACGGTGCTCAATTTTATCCAACTCAAAAAGCAATTGAGCAAGGTTATGATCAAATAATATGGACAGATAGTACACATACTTATTTAGAAGAAGCAGGAACTATGAATGTTTTTGTACGTATAAATGACACGCTAATTACTGCGCCAACAAGTGAGCGAATTTTAGATGGTGTTACTAGAAAAAGCATTATTGAGCTAGCAAAACATCAAGGAATAAAAGTAGAAGAAAGACGTATTTCTGTTGATGAATTAAAAGAAGCCTCATTAAACGGAGACCTAAAAGATATGTTTGGTGCAGGTACAGCAGCAGTGATAGTGCCTATTTCGCATTTTTCACATAAAGATGTAGATTATGAAGTGCAAATAGTAACTAACAGATATTCAGATTTATTTAAAAGGCAATTGACCGATATTCAATATAATAGAGTAGAAGATCCTTTTGGATGGAGGGTTGAGTTGAAATGATTTATAGATTTATTCTGTAAATTGTTTGAGTAAATTGTGTAACCACTAATATCAAGTTAAACCATATTCAATTTTTTTGTTATTTTAGCAAAACTCAAAATTGCGAATATGAACAACTACAAAAAATCATTTTCTATACGGCAATGGAATGAAGACGACAGACCAAGAGAAAAACTAATGCTTAAAGGCAAGAGTGTCTTAAGCGATGCAGAGCTTATTGCCATTTTAATTGGTTCTGGAAACCGTGAAGAAACTGCTGTTGATTTAGCAAAATGCATTTTAAATAGTGTAGATAATAATTTAAACCAATTGGCTAAATTGAATGTAGATAACCTTTGTCAGTTTAAAGGAATTGGTGAAGCAAAAGCAATATCCATCATTACTGCTTTGGAAATTGGTAAACGTAGGAGATTAGAACAAGCTTTGATCAATCCAAAAATTTCTTCTAGTAGAGATGCTTTTAACATAATGCAACCTATTATCGCAGAATTAGATTATGAGGAGTTTTGGGTACTTTTTTTGAATGCATCAAACATTATCATAAATAAAACTCAGGTAAGTAAAGGAGGGATTACAGGAACTGTTGTAGATAGTAGAGTGGTTTTTAAAAAAGCAATTGAACTCTCTGCTGTAGGAATTATTTTATGTCATAATCACCCTTCAGGAAAATGTGAACCAAGTAAATCTGATGAAGAACTGACTAAGAAATTTGTTTCCGCTGGAAAATTACTTGATATTAGAGTTTTGGATCATGTTATTATTACGCAACACCATTATTTTAGCTTTGCTGATAAGGAGATGATTTAGGTTGTAACGGAACTCAAATAGCAGAAAACTCTATAATGAGTTCATTTCAAATTTTACAATCAGCTTTCACTATCTAAAAATAAACAATTAGTGCTTAATGAAAAAACTTGGTTTTTGTAGGGGAACTTTAACTGCTAAGACGCAAAAGAGACTATGTTTTTAACCACATAGGCACATAGAAAATTAAGGTTGGTAGACTACATAGATGAGATGCTAAACGTCATGTTGAATTTATTTCAGTATCAGCATGACGGTTTCAATAAATAAAAATAATCCGTGTAAATCTGCGTTATCCGCGGGAGATTTAACCACAAAGTGTACTAAGTTTATTGGATTTTGGTTTATCATGAGATGCTGAAATAAATTCAGCATGACGATAAATAATCTGTGTAAATCTGCGTTATCCGTTATATCCGTGTTCAAATAAACATACATATTTCCATACAGTTCTGCGAAAATCTACGTAATCTGCGGGAGATTTTAACCACAAAGTGTACTAAGTTTATTGGATTTTAGTTTATCATGAGATACTGAAATAAATTCAGCATGACGATAAATAATCTGTGTAAATCTGCGTTATCCGTTATATCTGTGTTCAAATAAACATACAGTTTTCCATACAGTTCTGCGAAAATCTGCGTAATCTTCGGGAGATTTTAACCACAAAGTGTACTAGTTGTATTGGATTTTAGTTTATCATGAGATACTGAAATAAATTCAGCATGACGGTCAGTATCAGCATAACGATTATATAGAAAATCTGTGTAAATTTCACACTCAAATAATTCGTGCAAATTAGTGTAATTAGTGGCTGATTCTCATGACGGTTACTAAGAGGTTTTGATGTTTATTAGATGATTGGTTTTGAAAAAGTGAGGGCTTCACTTAGAGTGAAACCCTCACTAAACTCACACCGTGACTCAAAGTTACGGTGTGAGTGAAAATTGTAAAAAAACGGAAAACAAAGTTTTACTCCTTAACCACTTTTTTAACACCAAAATCACCATTTGTAGCAACTACTTTTACAAAGTAAATGCCTGATGTTAATTTTGAAATGTTTATTTGCTGTGTATTTGCTGATTTTAACACTAACTGTCCTAATTTACTGTAAATAGCAATGGATTTAATAGCTGTTTTGGACTGAATATTTAAAATGTCTTTGGTTGGTGTTGGATAGACTGAAAACTGTAATAATTGTGCATTATTAACCGCTAAAACGTTTACAATTTCTGTACTTGCTGTATTGGTTTCTATGGCTGCATTATAATCAAAAAAGATGTCTGCTTTGTTGTTAAAGGTATCGCCTAAAACTACATTGTTTTTTGGTTTTATTTTATAAGCAATATAACCGTGAGAACCTGCCTCGTCTGTGGTGCTATCTGGTAAGTGAATGTCTTCAAAAATAAATTCTACTTCGTTGCCGTTTTTTATGGCTACTCTGTTTGCGTGACTGCTAGTTTCTAATTGTAAAGTGTTCCAATCTAATTTATCATCTAATACATTTTTAACCACTACATTTATAGCATCTGCTGTACCTGTGTTTTGAAAACGAATAACGTAATGTAAGTATTTAGAAGCATCTGCTAATAAAATTTCATCACCTTCTGTACACGTTATATCATTTGGATCATAAGAACCTATAACAGTTTGATGAAAGATAAAGGTATTATCATCTACGGTATAATCTCCAGTAATTGGATTAATAACTGTGGTAAAATCTAATACATCACCAATGTTTGTTGGTTGTGAGGCGGTTGGTGTGTGTGTATTAAAATTTAGTGTAATAGTTCTGGTTTCAAACGGATTTAAGTTTGTATAATCAAAGCTTAAACTATTTGCTGTTTGGCTATTTACCGTTTCACTTGCACTTAAAAAATCTAATTTTGTTTCATCAAAAGTAAAAGAAATATTACCGCTTAGCTGTGTTGTACCTACATTTTTATAAACTATTTGATATAAAGTATCAAAACCTGGTCTTGCTTGGTTTAATGGTATAACAGTAATGTTTACATCATTAACATTTTGATTTGCTGTGATACAAAAATTAGCATTAAAGGTATTATTAAAACCTGTAAAATTATTGGTGTAATTTGTTGGGTTTGCAGAAAAACAACTTGGTAAATTAGGTGTTACATTGGTGGTAAAATCTCCTTCATTGGTAAATAAAGAATAAGAACCATCTGTTTGTGCATAGGTAGCAAAACTTTCTGTACCGTTGTTTGCTGTAATTAAAAAGTTATCAAAAACGATATCTGTATTATCACAACCATTATTATCTAAATCTAAAAACGCTGTACCTGTAATGGTATTGCTTTGTGCTGGTTCAAAACTACAATATTCTGTAAAAGTTACTGGATGATCTGTTTCTGTACTGATAAAATTGGTTAAATCTGTGTTTAACTCATCTACACATACGGTTTGGAGGTTTGGGAGGTTGGTAAAACTTGGGGTTAAGGTTGAAAAATTGTTATTGTTTCCGTTTTTTAAATTAATATAAGATAGATTTGGATTATTATTACATCTTAACTCCTCTAGATTGATATTTTCTGATAAATCTAAATTACTTAGTTGATTAACTTCACAACTTAACATTTTAAGATTAATATTATTTATTAAATTTAGATTAGTTAGAGGGTTATCATAACAATTTATATCTGTTAAAGCAACATTAGAACTAACATCTAAACTTGTTAGATAATTTGCTGCACACCAAAATTTTGTAAGACTAATATTCTGACTTAAATTTATACTAGTTAATTGATTAAAGCCACACTCTAAAAAAGTAAGATTAATATTTTGACTTAGATCTAAAGTAATTAAACTACTATCTCCACAATCTAAGTATGTTAAATTGATAAAAGCTCCTATACCTGTTAAATCAGTAATATCAAATGAACTATGAAAATTATCAGAAGTTCTAAAATAATATATCATTTCTGCTTCACTTAATTGAATTTCACCATCATTGTTTATGTCAATACTTACCCAATTATTATACACATCACGAGCCAAATGATTGGAAGGACTTGCTCCCAATAATATTTGTTTAAAATTAGCATCAGGTATATTAACAATTTGTGCGTTGAGCAGACTAAAGGTAAGTATTGTAAAGAAAAGTAGTAATTTTTTCATGGTTTTTTGTAATTGGTTAATTTTTTGGTAAATATAAAAATAAATTAAGATATTTTGGTAAAAAAAGGGGATTTGTAGGGAAAGAATTAGTATTTGTAAGCTTTATAAGAGGTGTTTTTAGTATTATTATGAGATGCTGAAACAAGTTCAGCATGACGGTTTTTAGGTAGTTTTGAGGTTGGTTGGATGATTGTGGTTAGATTGAAAAAAGTGAGGGCTTCACTTAGAGTGAAACCCTCACTAAACTCACACCGTGACTTTGAGTCACGGTGTGAGTGAAAATTGGGTAAAAATTGGTGTAAGCGTCAGTGTCGATTCAAGCGATGCCGACGCTGAAAAATTAAAAAGTGCTTTTTTAAGTGATACTATGACTTCAAGTCACAGAATCACTAATCAACCAATACTCATTTAACATCAAAATACACTATAAAGTGAGGGCTTCACTTGGAGTGAAACCCTCACTAATATCAATTATTTTACTACTTCAATCCATTGTCCTTTAGTTCTGCTTAGGTATTCGTCATCGTACATTGCTTCGGCTTGAACGCCATAAAGGTAGTATTTACCTAAATAGGATGCGTTTAACAATACATTAAAGGTTTTGCTTTTTCCGCTAGGTAAATGGAAGTAAAAGTTTACTCTATCATCTTTAATATCGGTAAAATTAGCATTGCTTGAAGTTACATTTCCGTAATCGGTAAAACGTGTATTTACAATTTCCCAACCAGAAGGGAATATTTCGGTTAAAGCAATATCATTTACATATTCATTTTTAGCATTACTTATAGTTACTGATGCCATAAAGTCCGTTCCTTGTGTTAATTTAGAAACATCTATTTTATGACCATCTTTATCACGATAAGTTACGGAAACATTTAAGTTTCTACGTGTTACAATTTCTTCGCCTAAAGGCAAAATTCCTTCGTTTAACACTCTTACAAACACCACATTTGTATCATTATTGGTAATTTTTAATTGATTTGCTCCGTTATTTACTTTTAAAGTACGTTGTACAATAGCGTATTTGGTACTTATTTTATCCGTTTTTTGATTAAACTGATAGTTTAAGTTAATTCCTTTACCACCATTATTACTCAACATTTTAGCCATTGCTAATAAACTGTAAGCAGTAGATTGTGTACTCATATACGAACGAGAAGACAATCTATTTGCAATAAGTTTAGCCAAATCAATTGCTTGATGATCGCCAAGAATAACCATAGTTTCCATTGCCATAGCTCTATTTCTATCCACTGAACCGTAAGTGTAATAGTCGTATTTATAAGGCTTAAAGTCTATGTTTGCAGTATTTGCCAAGCGTTTTGCAATTTCTTTTTGACCTGCTAAGGCGTAGGCAGCTGCTAAACGCCATTTAGCATCATTACTTAAAGTGTCTTCTTTTAAACGGTTCATAGAAGATAAATCTGGATGACCAGCCAACGCTAAAGTATATAAACGATAGGCTTGTTCTAAGGTATTGTTATACCTATAATCAGAACGCCAATCTTTTGCTGCTTGACGCTGAAATTTAAGCCAATTGCTCATAAAACTAAGTGGTAAAACATAGCCTTTTTTCTCTGCTTCTATCATAAAATGTCCTGCGTAATTGGTTCCCCATTTATTAGCATCTCTTCCACCAGACCAGTAACTTAAACCACCATTGGTAGTTTGGAAGTTTCCTAATTTGCTTATAGCTGCTTTTATATTGGTTTCCATTTCTTGTTTTTTCTGAGCTGTTAAGTCAAAAATATCACCTAAATACAATTGTGGAAAAACACTAGAAGTTGTTTGTTCAACACAACCATGCGGATAACGAATTAAGTATTCCAAACGTTGTGTAAAATTCATTGGAGGCAATGTAGAAAATTCCACTTTTGCACCGTTAGAACCTTTAATACCAAAGGTGTTAAAATCAATTATTTGTTCGCTATTTGGTTGTAAGACAACATCAATGGCTTTATTGGTAATTGGATTTGGATTAACCACATCAATTTCTACTTCGTAAGACGATTTTTCTCCGTTTCCTTGAGCGATAACTTCAATTTTTCCAATACCTTTTGCTTCGGATACATCCAATTCAAAATAAGCCATTTTTTCATCAGGTTTTGCAAAATGTAGGGTTTGCGATGGATTGCCAACTACTTTTATTCCTTTACTTAAATTTAGAGATATTTTAGCGTTTTTAATCTTATCTTCCATTGCAAAAACGGTAACAGGCAAGGTTACTTTTTCACCAGGACTTAATTTTCTTGGTAAAGAAGCCAAGACCATTAATGGTTTTTTAACAGGCGTTGCTTGTGCTGCATTACCATAAGCAGGATTATCTGGATTACCTGCAACCACCATTGTTCTAACAGAACCAATATATTTTGGCATTTTTATAGTATGTGATTGGCTTTGTCCTTTTTCTAAAGAAAACGGACCTAAAGTCATTACCACAGGTTTAAAACGATTGGCTTTTTTTGCTTTTTTACCAGCTGCTGAACCATCACCACCAATTTCAAAAACTTGCTCTATACTTCCGTTGTAAGCACCAATAACATCATCAAAAATATCCCAAGTTTTAACGCCTAATGCTTGTCTTTTGTAAAATTCGTCCCAAGCGTTTGGTGTTTTAAAACGTGTTAAATCAAGTAAACCTTCATCAACTACGGCAAGGGTATAAGTCATTGGTTTGCCGTCTTTTTCACTTACTTTAACGGTAAATTCTTGTTCTGGTCTAATTTTTTTAGGCATATCAATTACAGGTTGTACTCTGGTATTTGGATCTTCAACCAATAAAGGGATAATTCCGTATAAACGTAAAGGTAAATCGTTTTTTACCTGAGCGTGTTTTTGTAACAGCGAAATATTTACAAATACATTTGGAGCCATTGCTTTGGTTATAGGTAAATCTACGGTAGTTTCACCTTTTTTAGTTTTTATCCATTGTTGAGAAATAACTTCGTTTCCGTTTTCAATACTAACTAAAGCACGACCTTCAGTACCAGAAGGAAAGGTTATTTTTGCTGTTTCACCAACATTGTATTTATCCTTATCGGAAGAAAAAACAAGCATTTTAGCAGCTTCTGGATCACTATCATTACCACGTTTCCACCAATCACGATAAAAATAGGCAGTTCTACCAGTTGCGTGTCCGCTTTTAGGATCATATACTCTAATTAAGTATCTTCCACCATAGTAATCATCGGTTTCTTTAATGTTTACTTTAAAGGATGCTTTTCCGTTGGCATCGGTATTTATTTTAAAGGATTTATAGGGTTCATGATAT
>Ga0256840_1003277_pt1 | contig 13266 bp, 11 predicted proteins | sample 355202metaG_FD_185969 | JGI IMG/M metagenome (GOLD analysis project Ga0256840, IMG submission 185969) | Hydrothermal vent microbial communities from Mid Atlantic Ridge, Atlantic Ocean - 355-202 | ecosystem: Environmental > Aquatic > Marine > Hydrothermal vents | place: Atlantic Ocean: Mid...
GGATTTATATCAAGTGGGATTAAAATGGTATCCTGCAATGGTGGTGCGGAGTTTTGTGCCTCAGTAAAAGAAGCGTTCGAACGCTCAGAACCTTTACCCAGACCGCCATCTAAGTATGGTTTTAATAAATCAGATCGAACTATTACGTTTAAAATGGACTAATAGATATGAATAAAATAAGCTATAAAGAAAAAATATATAAAAAAAGGGGGGGATGGGTATTCAATATTTATTCCTACTTTTTCACCCTAGCATTAAGCCTGGTTCTACTGCTTATGGCATCTAACGCCTCTGCTGAACTAGAATTGCACATCAGCAAAACCAGTAGTGATGAAATTCCTATTTATATCGCCAACTTTGCAGGGGGTGCTAGTGGCATTATTGCGGCTGATCTTAAACGCAGTGGTCGTTTCAAAATTGTGCCACATTCACAAATGAAACCTAGAATCTCTCCTTTTGGCGGCTCATTAAATGCGGGTGCTTACCAAAAAGTCACGGACTATATTGTTAGAGGAAAACAAGTGGGCGGTGGTGATCTTCAAATTGAATTAGTGAGTACCTCTGATAATGCCAAAACGTATTTTCGTATCACACCTAATATCAACCGTCGTCGTGTAGCGCATAAAGCAGCAGATAGTATTTATGAAAAAGTAACACGTCGAAAAGGTGCTTTTGATACACGCCTTTCCTATGTCACGGTCATTAATAAAGCCACAAAGAACCCAACCTTTAGACTTTATATTGCAGACTCTGATGGCTACAACCCTCAGGCAATCCTATCTTCAAGAAAGCCTATCATGTCACCTGCTTGGTCACCTGATGGAAGCGAACTAGCCTATGTTTCTTTTGAGACCAATAGCTCAGCTGTATATGTGCAAAATATTTTCACCGGTGATAAACGTAAAATTTCTGCACGTGAAGGCATCAATAGCGCACCAGCATGGTCACCCGATGGTACACAACTAGCACTAAGTCTTTCTGTAAATGGTAACCCCGAAATATATACTATCAATGTACGCACTGGACATTTACAGCAAGTAACACATTCAAGTGCTATTGATACAGAACCTGTTTGGCAAAGTAGAGGGGCAATTATTTTCACTTCTAATCGAGGCGGTAGCCCACAGTTATATAGAATTTCTAGCCGAGGTGGCAAGGCAAAACGCCTCACTTTTAATGGTAAATACAATAGTGCCGCAGATATTGCCAATAATAAAATGACCTTTGTTACCGGTAGGCGTGGTGCTTTTCAAATAGCATTAAAGTCTATTGGTAGCTCTGGTAGAGACATACTATCAAACGGTCGGCAGGATGAATCTCCATCATTATCACCCAATGGGGCTATGGTAGCTTACACTACACTTAGAGGTGGCGAAAATACGCTGGCAGTTATTAGTGATAATGGCAAGTCTAGGCAATTTCTAAAATCACCCGCTGGTGATGTGCGCGAGCCAGCATGGTCTCCCTATCTACATCAATAATACATCAATAAAGGAATATAAAATGACAACTAAAACTCTTCTCATAATCCCTATGCTAATTAGCATATTAGCACTTGGAGCTTGTAGCCAAAATCAAAATGACAAGGGAGCTATCGGTAGTAATACTGGAAGCGGTACATCAAAAACCATAGGTAAAGGTAAAGGAGGAGGCTCTGGCACCTCAAGTGGAACAATTGGCAGAGGTGGAGCATCAGGTGTAAGTAGTAGAGATGGTCGCGGTGGCTCAAGAGGTGGTTCTGCTGGTGGTGGTAGAAATGGAGGCAATGGTGGTAATAGTGCAAGCAATAGTGGCGATATTACTTTGGCTGGTTTAAATGATCCAAATAATTTACTATCACAACGTGTTATCTATTTTGATTATGATAAGGCAAGTATCCGTCCTGAGTATATGATTTTGATAAATACACATGCGCAATTACTAGCAAAATATCCTAATCTAAAGATGCGTCTTGAAGGTCATGCAGATGAACGTGGCTCACGCGAGTATAATGTGGCATTATCAGAATCCCGCGCACAATCTGTGAGAAGCATCATGGGTATAGAAGGAGTGAGCGGGCAAATTAAAACCATAGGATATGGCGAAGAGCTACCTGTCGTAACAGGTCATGACAAAAAATCATGGCAGAAAAATCGTCGGGTTGAAATCAAATATGATGGTCATTAACAAAAACTAGGAAACTAGAACTACAAAACTATCCAAGAATAGAATTCTCAAGCTATTCTTGGGCAGTTTTATGGCTTTCACAAAATCAAAGGCAGGTTAAAAGGAATGAATAAACTGGTTTATGGATTATTTCTCACACTATTACTCTTTTCATTTTCAGCTGTTCGGGCAGAAGTTAGTACCGAGTCAATGGTGCAAATACTTCAACGTTTGGATCAACTAGAAAAAAAGATTCGTGAACTTCATGGTGAAAATGAAGTATTGACACATGAAATTAAACGCCTAAAAAACACTCAAAAACAAGGTTTCTTAAATGTTGATGAGCGCATTGATGAAATTCAAAAAAGAAAAGAATCCCCAGCAGACTCACACAAAAACACGCGAAGTTCTCTAAAAAAAACACAAGAGACAAGCGTTAAAATAGTTAATAAAGACTCTCCAGCACCCGCCACGTCTAATACTCCACAAACATCAGAAAATAACAGCACAAACTCTAAAAAAGTTCGAGCACCTACAGCTTATGAAAAAGAAGTTTATAAGACTGCTTTTGATCTAATGAAAAAATCACCAACTGCCGCAACTAATGCCTTTAGGGAGTATATCAAGCTACAACCTAATAGCCCACTATCAGCCAATGCTCAATATTGGATTGGTGAAATTATGTATTCTCATAATAATTACAAAGGTGCTGTACAAGAATTTATTAAAGTTTTACAAAAGTATAAATACAGCGGCAAAGCCCCTGATGCTGCCATAAAACTTGGATATAGTTTTTATGCACTAAAAAATTGGCCTTTTGCTCGGCGCACTTTCGAAGATGTTTTACGTTATTTTCCTAAAAATAAAAATGCAGTAATGCTAGCAAAAAAACGTCTAGCAAAAATGAAAGCGGCTGGACACTGATAGATAAGGCTAAAGCTATCTAGCCCCATAAATGCTCAATAATCGTCTATCATTATTGGCTCGTGCCATATCGATAGAGCTATATCCATCAGAGGTTTTAAAGCGCGGTGATAGACCACGTTTCATTAGGTAATTAGCAATATTTGCATGACGAAAGCGCGTGGCATGATGAATAGCCAACCATTTTTTAACAGTACGGGCAAATGGGTTCGCACCATTCTTTATTAGAAAAATAACCGTTGAATAACGCCCCCGTGCCGAAGCCATATGCAAAGCTGTTTCCCTTTGATCATTAGCTACATTTATATTAATACCTTCTTTTAGCATACGGGCAAGTCCATTAACATCACCATTGCTGGCAGCATTGAAAAAATCTTTAGCATCGGGAATAGGTAGTTTTGGTTTTGCTACAGGTCTTGTAGTTACTTTTGGCTTAGTAACCTTGCTGTTTTTATGAGGTTTTCTATTTTTAGCGGTTCGAGTCTGATTTAGAAGCCGTTGGTAGTCTGCCAATATTTCTCTTTCTACCTTAGATCTACGCACTTTAGAACGTGGGGAGGACTTTTTTAGTTGTGTTTGATATTCAGATTGTAAGGCTCTCGTAATATCATTTATGCTACGACCAATATCTGCCTTGCTTACATGCATAGGCACAATGCCTAGCACCATTGCAAGTAATGCTAATATCAATGATGTTTGTTTTTGCATAGTTCCCCCTTTAGGAGTTTTCTAATTGTTACACTCTCATACACTCAAATACTTGTAGAACACAAATTAGGCATGGAGAAATAATAAACCTAGGTGGCTGTTGATGTATTCTGACAACCTCCTAGGAGGCTGTCCGAGAACTAAGAATTGACTGTAAATCCCATAAACATCATAATCTGAGCTTATCAAATTCGTTAAATAGAACAACTATTCGCCTCTTTTGATAAGCTCACCTTATAATATTACTGGGATTTTCGTTTCAATCCTAGTTCTCGGACAGCCTCCTAGAGCATAGTTCATTTTCCTCAATCTAAGTCGGATTTAGTGTTACTTATTGATTACATGTCATATTAATCAGATTGGCTGTATATGATTTAGAGTTTTTAGGAGCACACACGGAAAACTACTTATAAAATTGCCAACATCTTGGCATTAATCGCTGCCGCATCAAGTGATGCTTCCCCACCGATGCTTTCTATCAAACTACTGGGAGACATAGCGCCAGATTTTTTAGGCTCTGTAGCAGGATAAAGTGCAACACCTTTTTGATCAAATGCCGCTGCAACATGCAACAAACCAGTGTCCATACCAATTACGGCAGAAGCATTTTGTATAAGCCCTGCAAGTGTCGTTAATGAACAGCCTGGTAATGCTATGGCTTTGCTATGATTTTTTGCAAAGGCTTGAGCGCGAGCCAGTTCTTCATTATTTCCCCAAGGAAATAAAACCGAATAACCCACCCCCCCATTTCTTCAATAAAACCGTTCCAGTGTTCTATCGGCCATTCCTTATTGGCACGACTAGTTCCATGCAAGGCAATAATACATTTCTCAGGTATGCCATTGCCTTTAAACACTTCATGCTTGGCAAGCTCATTACGAGCCTGATTAAAGACAGGATTAGCTGCAATACCATAATCTAAACTTAGATCATCAATAGAATAGCCAAGTGATTTGGCAAGTATCAAACGATTCCGAGTAACAGCGTGTTCTTGATAAGACACGGATACTTTGTTTACATATAAATAACTAGCAAATGGGTCACGAATGCTATGTTTATCATAGCCCCATGTTTCGCCTTGGCTCATTCGCGCTACCATCGCACTTTTTATTAAGCCCTGAGAATCAATCGTTTTCTCATAGTTTGTGGCTTTAATCTGTGTTTTAAATATTTTGTAAGATTTTCGTGTGGCTTTGCTAAATACTTGTTTACGCCACTTGCGTAAACTAATTTTAATCACCTGATCAACATTAGGATGCCAAGCAGGGATTTCTGTAAATCCACTTTCAGCAACCCAGTCAAAAGAAACCTCAGGGATTTGCCTTTTAGCATCAGAAATAGCTGGCAACATGTGAACAATATCACCCAGAGAAGTTGTTTTTACAATAAGATGTTTTATCATGTGCTGTTTATTCGGTAATTGATGAAAGAAATGGTAAAGCTAATGGTGGTATTGAACGAGAAAAAAGAAAAAAAAGTCAATAACAACAGTTTTTCGCTATTTTTTAAAGCTAATTTTCTTCTTACCTGCATAATATTTATACTATTTTTACAATACAACAATAACTATCAGATAATTGATTTTTTTCTAGCCTTTTTAGGCGCTATTTCAAGTGCCACAATCTTATATGCTCTACTTTATATACTACTTTTTGTTTTCAAATTCATAGGACGCACAGGGCTATATCTAACAGGGCTTGTCTTTATATTGCTCAATACTGGCTTGCTAGTTGATTATTTTATCTACAAGGTTTTCAAGTTTCATATTAATGGTATGGTCGTGAATATTCTCACTTCACCCGATGCGATGGATTCTATTCAAGCGGGGATAATGCCCATTGTTGCCCTGTTTGTCGTATTTATCATTTTGTTAACATTTGAAGTTTATCTAATTAATAAACTACAACAAAAAGATAATCATTCAAAAGCTGTATTAAATCGTCGTTTAAATAAACTCGTTATTATTCCGCTAATTTTTATTGTTCTCAGCGAGAAAACGGCTTATGGATTTTCATCATTGTTTTCAAATAAAGCCATAATCAGTAAATTCAAAGTAATACCACTTTATCAACCACTCACTTTTAATCGCATTGCTGCTAAATATTTTGGCTTAAAACCCAAAGTTGAAACAAAAAATACAATTCAACTGAATGCAGATTTTAATTACCCCCTCAAACCCATTGAACTGATAGATAAGCCTCAAAAGGTGAATATTTTCATCTTTGCCAGTGATTCAGTCAGTGCCTCCCGCATTAATTCACAAATCACCCCCAATATTAATACCTTTAAACAAGAATCAATCACACTTGATAATCACCACAGCGGTGGCAACACTACTCGCTTTGGTATTTTTTCACTCTTATATGGCCTAAATGCCAGCTATTGGTTTACCACAGAAGAAGCTAAAAAAGGCACTGTATTATTTGATGTATTGAAGCAACTTAACTATCAAATCAATATCACTTTCATCCACCAACACCAATTGGCCAGAATTTAAAAACACCTGTTACGTTAATATTCAGGACAGCGTCAAAGATGACTTTGCAGGTCGCCCTTGGGAAAAGGACAAACAGTCTACAGACTACTTTATTAACTGGGTGAAAAAGCAGGATGCCAAGCAAGCCATATTTTCATTTGTCTTTCTGGATGCGCCACATGGCTACTCGTTTCCCAAAGAGGTTAACCCTTTTAATGCAAGCGATGAAGAAATCAATTATCTAACCGTCAAAGCAAATTCTGATGAAATTAAAATGGTTGAAAAACAGCACAATAATGCGATCTATTACAATGACCTATTATTTGGAGAAATGCTGGATCAACTAAAGCAGAAGGGGCTTTACAAAGGTTCTTTGATTATTTTTACCGCCGATCATGGACAGGAGTTTTTTGAATTTGGAGATTTTGGACACAATACCAATTTCTCAACTGCTCAAACACAAGTCCCCATGATTATAAAACTGCCTGATTTTTTAAAACAGAAGATTAGCTTACCAAAGACAATGATTGCTAATACCTTGAAAACACTCATACACCCGATAAAATTTTTAGCAATGAAATCCGTGATAGTCAAACTTATCAAGTACTAAATGATGCGACAAGTGATAGTAAAAAAGTGTTGCAGGTTATTAATGAGAACAGGCACTTTTTAAAGTGAAATATTTATACTATTTCACCCAAAAACATCCATTTGTCGAGCCGTTATTTTTTCAAAAGTGGTATCCAAAAAATATAAAATACTATCAGCAACAGGGGCGAGTTGTTTATCAGAATAGTGTTGATAATCAGGTGTAGACTGGATATCCTCAATCGGTTCAGGGCCATTGAGTGTTATCACATATTGTATTTTTCGACTCGGGTTTTTCATTTTCTTTGCTGCCTTCACCTGTGGTGGCTGGGTACTTGTATAGGTTTCTAGTGGACGACGCAGACGTTTTGTATAGGTAAGTTTGTCATTTAGCTCTCCATTTAATAAGGCATCGTGGGTCATTTTAATAAAATCGATATAGGGCTGATTATTAAAAATACGCTGATACAACTCCTGCTGAAATTCTCGCGCCAAGGGTGTCCAATCTGTACGCACGGTTTCCAATCCCTTAAAGATCATTTTGTGCTTGCCATTTTTATTAATCATGCCTGCATAACGCTTTTTACTCCCTTTTTTTGCCCCTCGAATTGTTGGCATTAAAAACCGTAAATAATGTGTTTCAAATTCAATTTCTAAACAGGATTCTAGCTGAAATTCTTCTTCAATATACACTCTCCACCACTGATTTAGAGACTTTTGAAGTTTCTGACCAATAGCTTTGCATTCATCTTCTGAAATTCCTTCACCAAGTAATACAAACACAGAATCAGTATCACCATAAATAACAGGATAATTTTGTTTTTCAATGAGTTCTTTGGTGGTTTGAATAATTTGATGTCCGCGCTTGGTAATGCTACTAGCAAGTTGTGGATTAAAAAAGCGGCAACCCGACGAACCTAATACACCATAAAATGAATTCATTATGATTTTTACAGCTTGTGAAAGCGGTTGATTATTATCTCGTTTTGCCTTGTCTCGCTCTTTCCATAGTTCACTTACAATATTGGGCAAGATATGTATGTTACGCGAGAATTCTGCACCTAAAAACCCAGCAATACCCTCTTCTTCATATTCTTTGCTTATTAGGCCTAAGGGATCAATTTTGAAAGTACGAATAATACTTGGATAGAGGCTTTTGAAATCTAATACCAGCACATTCTCATACAGACCAGGGGTTGAATCCATGACATAACCACCCGGACTATGCTGAGTATTTTTCTGGCTGCCAATATCAGGTGCAACATAGCCTAGGCGGTGTAATTTTGGCAGATAGAGATTATCAAAAGCGGCTGTTGACCCGCCTTGACGATCAATTGCCAAGCCAGTAATACGTGCACGTTGAATCAAAAAATTTAACAGGTCAGTTTTCTTGAATATATCTGCAACCAGACGACAATCCTCCAGATTGTATTCTGCCAGCTCTAGCGGTGCTTCTCGGTATTGCCGTCTGATTTCTTCAAGCTTATCCAGCCCATTGCTATTAATCAGTTTTTTGCGACCTAGTAATTTTTCAGCAACAAAATCTAAGGCAAAGCTTTCAAATGACCAGAATGCGCCACGCAAACAGCTAATGCCATCGAGTACTATTCGCCCAGGTATGCGAGATATATGCATCTGCCCGCTTTGCTGTGGTGACAGAATGACTGCATTTTGATGTTTATATTCTCCTCGACCTATATCAAAGGGAATACCCAGTTGTTTGCATTTCCACTGTAAGAAATCCAAATCAAAAGACACCACATTCCAGCCGATAATAACATCAGGATCATGCCGCTTCATCCATTTAAAGAAAGCCTGCAATGCTTTTTTTTCTGTTTCACAGCAATGAATATCTTTATTTTTATCTAATACCCACCCCCCCCTATTTTCACACTTTTTTACCAAAAACACCTGTTCAATATGATTGCTTGTTACTGCAATAGAATAGAGCTTTCCGCGTAAATCTTCTGTTTCAATATCCAGAGATACCCATTTTAAATCAGGTAAATAATCTGCTGTTCTTATCTTAGGATTAATAAATTCCAAATAACCATCTCTTTGTATTGCCTCTCCTTTAATTTCAAGCGAGGCAGTAATAAAACGCTCCATCAGATAACGCTCAGGTGGTTTTATCTCAGATTCGAGTAATTGGGATTTGTCATAAGACAGATGTTCACGCAACTGGTTTAATTCACGCTGCTGGCTAAAATAAAGCCCATCAACAGGCATATTTTCTAAGCTTTTTAGGTTTAAAGGCTTCCTTTGCACTTTTGCAGAAAGATTAATCTGATTTTTCCTGTGTATAAAACAGACAGCCTTTTGTTTTTCAACAGATACATGCACAGCTCCCTTTTTTGTTGAAATCCAAAAGCTTAAAGAAATACCATCCGCTGTATCACGCCAACTTCGGGTGAGAAGAAATCCTTTTACCAGATAAGTGGGAAACCTTTCGTGCATAAATCACATTCTAACCCATAAAAATTTGTTAAACTGTGTTCGTTATTTTATACAGAGATAAAAAAAATGAAAAATACCAGGATAATTCTATTATCAGCATTGCTGAGCAGTTCAGTTGCAATATCAACCGCCAGTGCCGAAGGTTTCTTTAGCAATATTTTTGGTGCTGCAAAAAGCACTAATAGCGGATTCTCAACACTTTTGAGCCACGTCCCTGCTGATACTTCTTATTTGATAGCCAACAAAAAACCATTCCCTGAAGAAGTCATGGCATTTCATCTTAACCGTAGTAAAGATGTCATGAAAATGTTCTCTGATCTTGATAAGAAAGATCAGGACAAAGCTAAAAAAGGCGAAGATGGCGCACTTTTATCAGCTTTATTTGAAGAGTTTAGCGACAAGCTAAGCAATAACAAATTAGAGGACACAGGGCTTTCATTAAAAGCAACATCGATGATTTATGGCTATGACTTAATGCCTGTTATACGCATGACTTTTGCTGATAAAGAAAAGCTTATGGCAACCCTAAAGCGTGCTGAAAAAAAGTCTGAATACAAAGCTAAGCTAACAAAATGTGGAGAATATGACTGTTTTGTAGATACAAAAAATAAAGAGGGTGTTGCTTTAGTTTTTCTAAAAGATCATCTTGCTGCTTCACTTTTCCCTGCCGATGAGAAACAAAAAATTATTGATCATCTAACAGGAAAAAGTTTACCAAAACAAGCCTATAGCGCCGAAAAATGGGACTCTTTTCTTAAAGAGAACAACTATAAAGGTTTTGGCGAAGGTTATATTGACCTTAAAAAACTATCTGTAAAATTAAAACCTAAAATTATTGAAAACTTTGGCAAAATGGATCCCAAAGAGCTTGATAACTGTATGGCTGTTGCTGAAGATCACATCAATAATATGCCAGAAATTATTTTTGGTACTAAAAATCTTGATGTCAAAAAAATGGATTATGAGATGGTTATCAAAACCTCTCCAGATGTGAGCGCAACACTACAAACAATCGCCAATACAAGCAATATCGCCAAGCGGATTGAAAACCCTATTTTTGACTTGGGTGTCAATATCAACTTTATCAAACTGCGTGATGCGCTAACCCAATACTCAAACTTTTTAATCAAGTCTGGTGAAACTCATAAGTGTAAAAGCATAGACCCCAAAGAAATTCGTAAAGGCATGGGTGGTATGATGATGGCAATGAATATGGGTCTTACCCAGTTTAAGTCTATTTATGCTTCAGTTGCCGATATTGAATTAAGCGATAAAATGGAACCCAAGAAAGTTGATGCCTATATCTCTATTGGTACCGATGATCCTGCTGGTTTGTTAGCTATGGTTGGAATGCTTAGCCCCAAGCTTATGGGCTTTCAAGTGCCCTCTGATGGCTCTACTGTAAAGCTCCCTGCTGGTACTATTCCTAGCAAAGGTCAGGCTACTCCCGATGTTTACCTTAGCCGCACCGCTAAAAGCCTAAATATTATGGTTGGCAATGATAAACCTGCTCTTAAAGACTACAAAAGTGATACCGCTGAGATTATGTCTATCTCATTAGATGGCAAGCGTTATTATGGTCAACTCGCCAATATCATGAAAATGATGCCAAAAGGTAGCTCTAAAGATGCAGCTGATGCTTCCAAAATGATGGAAAGCATGGGAGACATGATGGGCAATATTGACGAAATATTCAGTGCAGACAAACGTGGTTTAGTTATTAACTACAGTGTTAAATATTAGAACTTAGAACTTAGGACTCAGGACTCAGGATTGACTCCAGCCATACAAATAGCAGAAAAAGCGGGTATTGATTTTAAAATACATGAATACCCGCATAATGCAAATGCTTCTTCCTACGGGGAAGAAGCAGCCACTTTGCTAGGGGTCAATCCTTCTCGTGTTTTTAAAACACTGCTAGTTGCAACTAATGATAAAAAACTCGCTGTCGCAATAATCCCCGTAAATAACCAGCTTAGTCTAAAGGCTATAGCCAAAGCATTAGGGGCAAAAAAAACCAGCATGGCAAACCCTGCCGAAGCCGAAAAAGCAACAGGCTATATACTCGGTGGCATCAGCCCATTAGGACAGAAAAAACGTCTTCCTTTTATCATTGATAACAACATCAACAACTTCGATACTATTTATGTCAGCGGTGGACAACGCGGACTTGAAATTGAACTTAAAGCGAGTGATTTAATCAGCTTATGCAGCGCAAAGCTTGCAGAGATAAAAGCTTAAGAATCTACACAAAATACCCTCCCATTCCCTAATCTAGTACACCAATAACTTTAGTTTACTTTACTTTACTTTAGCTTAATGGATTCAGAACAAACTTATACATACCCACCCCTGTACACCCCCCCCTCTTTTTTACACTTTTTATCATAGGCTACTGTGCTATTCACGATGCAAAAATATAACACACCGTCATCCCCCGCATGTTTGTAAGCAGGGATCTGTTTGAACTTTATATATGAATTATGTGTATGTATAGTGAGATTCTCGCTAAAAACTTGCGGGAATGACGACTCAGTAGAGACGCAAGCATTTGCGCCTGGTCTAACAGGGTGGAAATTACACCGACATTGATATCCAAACTATGTGTATACAAGCTACGTGACAACACCATTTTGTAGTGATTTTATTGGTATAAAATATTTTTTACTTGTCGACCAAGCACACTGCCAAAACCGAGCAATGCTATAATCAAAGTAAAGGGTTTAATCGCCAAGGTGAGTTTTGACAGTAGCGCCATTACGCCACCGACTGTGCCTGCACCACCTGTTGCTGTCAGCTTAATTTTATCAAGTAGCGTAAATCGTAGTGTAGAATTGGGGAAGAGCATTTCTAAATCAGTGCATGGTATATCTCTAAATTGACGCAAAAAGATATAGTCGTCTGAGTTAGTATCTTGTATGAGCCTTTGGTGACGACGTAAATACAACCAGAGATTTAGTCGGCTCATGCGTTTGTTTTTTAACAATACCTCAAGCTCTATTACCCCGCGAAAACGAAACATCATATTAAGTCTGCGGTAGATGGGTATCTCCACCTCGCGATTGTTTAAGAATAGACTTTGCCAGTAGCGCTGTTGGGTTTTTATTAGTCCTCTGCCCCGTGCGTAAATTAGCACTTGTTGATAATCATCCAACTCTACACCAATTGATAAGCCACGCGTCATCTCATTATTTAATGCCTGATTAATTTGATCTTCATCCAGCTCTTCGTAGTTTGCTTTTTGTAACAGTGCTGACATTTCACTAAACAACTTTTTCTGCAAGCATTGCTTTTCAACGTTGCTCCAACTGCGCTTTGTGATAACATCTTTATCAGGGTTAAATGGGCGATAAGCTGTTTTTAAAGAAAGATAATAACGATGGTAACGCGCGTGATATATCGTTTGTAATACTTCAATAAGCGTGCGAAATTGCTTGATTGTTGGCTGGTCTAATTGCGGGTGCAGTTTATTAGACCTTCTCTCACCTGACTGCGTGATGATCGTCTTGATCAACTCTCTGCGCGAAACAGGAATGAAGTTTTTATCTGCAATATCTGGATGTAGGTGGATGGTTTTACTACGCATTGGAGTTATTTCTGGTGATAGTTTTTAGATAGCTATTATTACCCAAAATTATAAGTAAAACTATTAAGGAGATTCTGATGGTATCGTGCTAATGAAAATATTTGTGATATTTAATAAGTATACCTTTGGTCACTGATTTGTACTCTCAACATTTAGATTTATATAAAATAAGCCCTATTTAATTAAATATTAACTTCCACTTTCTATTATTTATTGATGCTTACTGAACAAAATATAACGTTATTATCTGTAAAGATTTACACTACCCCAAAAGTCTAGACTGTTTTTTCAAATTTCTTATTTAAATTTCCCATCAAGCAGCTTCACTGCAAGATTGTTGAAAAGTGATGCTTTTTTCATACACATCCAGTGGTTTTTTGTA
>Ga0256840_1003278_pt1 | contig 13265 bp, 10 predicted proteins | sample 355202metaG_FD_185969 | JGI IMG/M metagenome (GOLD analysis project Ga0256840, IMG submission 185969) | Hydrothermal vent microbial communities from Mid Atlantic Ridge, Atlantic Ocean - 355-202 | ecosystem: Environmental > Aquatic > Marine > Hydrothermal vents | place: Atlantic Ocean: Mid...
CATGCACATCGCCTTTAACTGTTCCAACCACTAAAGTCGTATCGGTCTCTTTCTCTTGTTTGGTTAAATAAGGGTTTAAGTAATCAACCGTTGCTTTCATGGTCTCTGCACTCTGCAATACAAACGGCAACTGCATCTGCCCAGAACCAAATAGCTCTCCTACTACTTTCATAGCATCAATGAGTATTACATTGACAATATCATCAGGGTTAAGATTGTGTCGTGCCTCTTCTACGAGTGGTATCATACGTTCTTTATCGCCGTCCATTAGAAGTTTTTTAATCTTCTCCTCTTGCGAAAGAGCTTCATAGGCTTCATCTGCACCATCATCTTCTATCGTTACATCTGAAAAGTGTTCTATGAACTTAAAAAGTGATTGGTCATCAGGAGTAAAAAGTAACTCTTCACAAATCTCACGGTCAGCATCACTCATCTTTGAGAGAGGTACAATGTGTTTCACGTTAATAATAACCGTCGTAAGCCCTGCTTCTAAACAGTGGTGTAAAAAGACCGAGTTTAAAAAACGTCTTGCGTGGACATCTAATCCAAAAGAGATGTTGGAAAGTCCTAAAGTTGAACCCACTTCAGGGTGTCTTTTGTGCAGTTCTCTAATCGCTTCAAGCGTCTGAATAGCTGCGTCTCTATACTCTAAATCACCAGAACCTACGGTAAAGGTTAGTGTATCAAACACTAAGTTTCTAGGGTCTATGCCGTGACCATTGACAGCCATGTCGTACATGCGTTCTGCTTGGGCGACTTTGTCCTCTTTGGTCTTTGCCATTCCCACTTCATCAATGGTAAGACAGACCAAAGCCGTTCCAAACTTTTTAGCCAATTTACAAATGGCGTGAAATTTCTCTTCGCCATCTTCAAGGTTTACAGAGTTGATAATGGGTTTTCCACCAATGCACTTTAAGCCCTCTTCCATGGTATGCACACGCGTAGCATCTGGCATCAGTGGCAAGGGGATTTTTTGATTGTAAAGCTCCATAATCGCTTTCATATCTTTCGCCCCATCACGCCCTGCAAACTCAACGTTTACATCAAGACAATGTGCTCCATCTCGCACTTGGGCTTGTCCTACGGTCAGTGTTCCATCATAATCAGAAGCGATAATAAGCTCTCTAAATGCCTTAGACCCTGTGGAGTTTGAACGCTCTCCAATAAGCAAGGGTGCTGGTTCTTGAAAGAGTTCAGTCGTGTTAAAGAGTGAAGCAATACTAGGCTCAATAGAACCACTAGGCTTTTTAGGTTTGAGTGTTGAAACTGCTTTTTGCAAGGCATGAATATGTTGAGGAGTTGTTCCACAACATCCACCCAAAAAGCTAACCCCATCAAATTCGGTAAACTCTAACTGCTTCTGTGTAAACTCATCAGGTCCCATAGGGTAGTAGGTGTAACCTCCTCTGTTTTGTGGCAGTCCTGCATTGGCATGAACCGAAATAGGAATGCTACAAAGCTCACTCAAAGTTCGTAGATGCTTTTTAACTTGGTCGGGTCCTGTTCCACAGTTAAAGCCTAAAGATAAAATATCAAACGGCTCTAAAATGGTCACAATGGTTGTGGCATCTGTTCCAATCAACATCGACCCACTTAGCTCAATGGTCACCGAGACCATAATAGGGAGTTCTACCCCTTTGGCTTCATTGGCATCTTGACAAGCGTGAAGGGCTGCTTTTATCTGTAAAGGGTCTTGACAAGTCTCTAACATAAAGATGTCACAACCACCGTCAATAAGTCCTTCTGCTGTAATTTTATAGCCCTCATACATCTCATCGTAATGAATGTGTCCAAGACTTGGAAGTTTCGTTCCAGGCCCAATTGAGCCTAATACAAATCGAGGTTTTTCAGGGGTAGAAAACTCATTACAAACCTCTTTGACTATCTCTGCTCCAGCTTTGGAAAGTTCATAAGCACGTTCACCCATATCATACTCATCAAGTACCCACGGCATCGCTCCAAAGGTATTGGTTTTTATAATATCTGCTCCAGCTTTAGCATAGCCATAATGAACTTCATGCATCAGTTCAGGAGCTGTGGCATTAAGTAGTTCGTTACACCCCTCTTGGTCTATGCCTTTGTCATCTAACCACGCTGTTTGTGGAATTTCTAAGTTTTGAATCTGTGTACCTGTTGCACCATCTATAACCAATATGCGTTCTTCTAATAGTTGTTTAATTATTTTTGTAGTAGTTGCCAATTTTTTGCCCTTGAATAGGTTTAAATTTTTATGGCATTGTATCTAAAAGAGCTGATTATATGAATGTATGAGGTGTTTTTAAAATGCACCCTACCCATCATAAAAAATCAAAAAGCTACTGTCCACGCATTGAGACTATTGCTAGCATAGGTAAAAAGCATAAGCCACAGAGCAATTAAATAAAAATAAAACGCCCTGTATATTACTCAATAATACCCTACTGCGTAAGTAAAGAGACCTTTTTAAAGCCACTTTGCTTCACCACTTTTAACAAAAAGACCACATGCTCATAGGCTATCTCTTTGTCGGCATTGATGAAAACAACTTGCTCTTTGTTAATGTCACCTGTTTTGAGTCTGAAGGCATCGGGAAATGTCTCTAAAGAAAAAGTGTCATCTTTGTAATGGACACTTAAATCTTTGGTAATTCTAATGGTTAAAGCTTTAGCATCAGAAACAGAGGCACTTTTAGAACCATCGGGGAGGTTGATTTTTTCTTCATAATGCATCACAGGAATGGTAATCATAAAGATTGCCATAAGAACTAGCATTACATCAATGAGAGGCGTAATATTTAAATCGGGTGCTTCATCCCATTCATACATGCTTAAGCCTTTTGAGAAAGAATTAAGTCAGCTTGACTCTCTAATAGCACATTTAACTTATAGGCTTTTCGTTTTAAAATCAAATGAAAAGTATAAGCAAAAGTAGCCACAGCAATACCAGCAGCCGTGGCAACTAAGGCTTCTGAAATGGCAGGAGCAACAATGGCAATGGACGTTCCACTTTGTGTTCCAAGTTTGGAAAATGTCTCTAAAATAGCAACAACCGTACCAAAAAGACCAATAAACGGAGAGGTTGAAGCTATGATAGACAAAGCCGTTAAACCACTTGTTGCAGACTGAATGGCTTGATTTTTAGCCACTAAAAAGATGGCTTGATTAGGAATGAGTACTTTGGCTAAAAAAGGGTGAAGAAGCGAATTTTTTTCAACCGTTTTATTGCGTCCCATATAGAGTTTTTTTAACGAATAGCTCTCTTTAGCCATTTTACTTTTTAATGAAAAATAGCGATAGATAAAAATCCAAAGTACAATAAATAAGTAAACAGAAAGCAAGCCCAATACAAAAATAGTAATAAAAGAACTTTTATCAAAATAGGCAAATAGTCCGTCAAATAATCCCATATTAATTTCCTTTTTTTAATGAATTAAAAAATAGTAGCATAATTTTATATAAAACTCGGTGCATCATTTGCAAAGAGAATTAAATCTCCTGCTTTTGTATGCTCAATAAGCATCTCTTGCATCTTATCTTTACTCTCTAGTTTTACCAATTTATCAGCATTGACATGTGCTTTAAAAATCTCATAGTTTAAGTCACCAGTTACAACTACTACATCAAAAACTTCATCAGCTTTTTGAGCAACTTGTATGTTAAACTCATCATCTACCTCTACAAGCCCAGGGGTAATGACAACTTTTCGCCCCTCATAAGTAGAAGCCAAAGTAAAGCCCTCCATCATGCCATCTATGTTTCCGTTAAAAGAGTCATCAATAATAATTTTTCCTCCTGCGTCCATACGTTGCAATCGATGAGGGGTTGCTTCCAGTGAATTGAGTTGTTTTTTAATAAGCTCTTCGTCCATATCAAGAGCTTTTGCCACTTTAATAGATGCTCCTAAATTCATGGCATTAAACGCACCTAAAATATTCGCATGATACTCTTCTTTATCCATTTTAAAATCAAGCCCATCAAGTGTAGCTTTTATGTCGTGAATCTCTTTTCCAAAAGAGTGAATGTGTTTAATAGGTTGTAGCATCGCCGAATCATGTACCCAAGCCTCTTTAAGTCTGTCAGAAGAGAGGATTTCCATTTTGGTGTTTCTAATGTTCTCCAAGTTTTTAAAGTACTCAATATGAGCAGGACCAATTTTCCCCACTACTGCCAAATGAGGATTGACAAACTGTGTAATCTCTTGAATATCTCCAGCCCCCCTAGCCCCCATCTCAACCACATAAACTTCGGTGTCACTTGGTAGGTCATCATTAATATCTTTTATCACCCCACCAAAGGTATTGACCGAACGAGGCGTAGCATAAACATTGTATTTGGCTTTTAAAATATGAGCAATATAATTTTTGATACTCGTCTTACCATAAGAGGCTGTCACCCCAACAACTACCATATTAGGCATAGCTTCTAAGCGTTTCTCTGCTTTTTTCTGAAAGCCTAAAAATAACATCTTCTCCATCATAGCTGAAATCATATAGGCTAAGAAAATAGGAATAAGTACAGCAAAACTCTCATAATGAACGCCTGCAAACTTTAACATAACAGCAAAAAGTGTTAAAAAAACTAAAGTAGCAAAAAAACGTTTTACACGCCCTGTAAAAACCAAGGGTTTGTCTTGCTCTTTTCGCCAAAAGTACAATGCTCCAATGTAAGCCAATGTAGCAATAATACTTAAATCAAAATATTTATTTAAAAGAAAATACGCCAAAAGAGGAAGTAAAAAGTAAACCAAATGCCACCAAGTCTTAGTATGGTGAAACAGTACTCGCTCAATTTTATAGGAGTACCATTGCATGTTGGTCATGAAGTAGTAGCCCAGGGCTAAAACAAAAAGAATGTTGCTTATAATGTCTAAAAATATCATCTCTATTTCCTCTAGGGTTTTTAAAGAAGATATTTTAGCATATTGAGGCTTTGTTATTGAGCTATTTCTTTTTAGCTTTTAGTCCATAAACACTGTTTAGATATGCTACAATCTCTTTTGCATCTCTATCGCTAATGGGTGCTTTAAAAGCATTTCTCATTTTATCAACTTTTTCTTGCCAAAACTCTTTTGATTGTAAGCCTTGATTGGTGATGTATCCTAAAGAGTGGCACATCATACAGTTTGCTTGATAGGTATTAACCCCTTTGGCTTTTGGTGCTGGGTACTCAATATCTGGAACAGCTAAATCCCCTTCAATTTGAGCAAAAAGTGGTAAGGCTAAAAAACCTAATAATATTAATAATTTTTTCATCTTCAATCTCCTTATATTACTTCTACAGTTACAGTGTCAATACCATTGTATTTATAACCACCACGATTCCACTTAATCTCTTTTGCAAAAGGTTGCTCGTGACCTAGATTATTGGTAGCTTTAGCCATAATGCTTACTTTACCTTTTTTGCTAGGATTAAATGCAAATCTAAATGCTCTAAATGAGTAACGCCCTGCTTTACCATCATCTAAGATAGCCTCTTTCCACGTTTTCCCACCATCAACTGATACTTTTACCTCTTTAATTCCGTGACCATCATCAAAGGCAACACCTCTAACAACCACTACTGAGTTTTGATTGACAATGGAGTTATGTGTCGGATAACCAATAACTGATTTTACATTCATCTTGGTAATTGGTTTGGTCTTTTTAGCTTTATGCTCGGGTGTCTCACACTCACAATCATTGTCTGGCACACGATACGCTTTGTCCATAAAGAAAAGGCTTTTGTATTTGTTAGTTACGGTAATTTTAGACAACATTTTTACCCAACTATCCGAGTAATACCCAGGAATAATTAAACGAAGTGGGTATCCATTAAGATAAGGTAAATCCTCACCATTCATCTCATAGGCTAAAATAACATGGTCATCAAGCTCTTCTATTTTTAACTCACGAACAAAATTTGGAGTCTCATAATAGGCTGCTGTCTCTTGACCATTAAATCCAATCCACTCTGAATCTTTTTGTAGCCCTGCATGGTCTAGCACATCAGAGAGTCTAACCCCTTTCCATTTGGCACAACCCATAGCACCTGAACCCCACTGAATACCACCTGCTGTTGGTGTAAAGGCAGAACGAGAGTTACCACCACATTGAAGTACTGCTTCAACCTCTACTTGTTCAAACTTTGTTTTTAAATCATTAAGCGATATTTTTAGCTTCTTTTCTACTAGTCCCTCAATCTCAATCTCATACTTATCTGGGTCAATATGTGTTGGGATATTTGGCATATGCCAACGCACAAAAAATTGGTCATTTGGTGTTAATCTTGAAGTAAAAATCTCACGAGGTGACTCTAGTAGTGGTGGTCTGTTTGAGTGCGTAATAAGTGGTCTTTTCTCAGGAAAAGCCACTTTTCCTATTTTTCTATTGTCTATTGGTTGATGTGTCTCTCCTGCTTCTAAAACAGAAGTTCCAATGGCAACAGAACCTGCTGTTACCATGGCTTTTTTAAAGAATTCTCTTCTTTGCATCAATTGTCCTTTTATTTAAATTACAGACAAAGTATAACGCTAATCTAAATAATAGAATATAAACGCAATAAGATTAAGTCAAAAAAATAATAACTGTAACAATATATTATTATTTTTTACTATAATTATTATTTGTTATAAATATAATATTATTATATCATCAAGATTATAGATTATTATTTTAAATCTTCCTCAAAAATTCCAATAGCCCCTCCATAATGGCTTTAGGCTCTGGAGGGCAACCTGCTATGTGATGGGTAACAGGTAGATGGTTCTTTATAGGTGCTTTAATGGCAAAGTTTTTTTCAAATACCCCTTGCATTGCAGGACAATCTCCTAGCGTAATCACCCATTTCGGAGAAGCCATCTGTTCATAGACATCTAAGAGATGATGATACATGTTTATGGTGACTACCCCACTCACTAAAATCACATCAGCATGGCGTGGACTTGCCACAAAGTAGATACCCAATCGTTCAAGATTGTAGTAAGGATTACTCAAAGCATTACACTCAGCTTCACAGCCATTACAGCTTCCACTATCGACCATTCTTAAGGCTAAACTCCCTGCAAATCTTTTTTTAACTTTATCTTTAATCTCACGCTCTATGCTTTCTATCTCATCATCAAATACCAAATTTTCTGTTAAGCGTCCTAATTGAACCCTTTTGTTCCAAAACTTCATCATAAATCACTTCCTGCATAACTTAAATCACAACTCTTATTAATTAAAGGGAAATCAGCAATAATATCACTTCGCATCATTAGGTGCATCAGTTGCCAATTCACAAAACTTGGGTCACGTACATAAAATCGTTCAATCACACCACTCTGTATCTCAATACTCATAAAGAGTTCCCCAATGGAACTTTCACAAAAACTACGGTAAGTTCCATCTTCAAGTATTCCCAAATCATCGGCTTCAAAAGCACCCTCTTCTAATAGATTTTCAATAAGAAGAATAGAATTTTTAACCTCATCTATGCGTAGGGTAAAACGAGCATAGACATCTCCTTTTTCTTTTAATGTCATAGTGAAACCATGCTCTTGGTAAAATGCACTCTCTTCACGTCTATCAACTGCCACCCCACTTGCTCGTGCAATAATACCTACTGCACTGTGAGTAAGGGCTTCTTCTTTACTTAAGATGCCAGTTCCTTCTAATCTGTCTAAAAGAGAGGGAATCTCTAAAATCCACGATTCAAAAAATTTTATCGCTTTTTTCATCTCTTCTAGCCACGATTTAAATGCTTTAATGTCAATGCTTGGTTTAATGGTCGTAATCGCTCCAAATCCAAAACGATGCCCTGTTAAACGTTTCAACCATCGGCGTGTATCTTCACTCAATTTAGAACAATAAGCCAAAGCTGAAGCAAACCCTGTGTCATTGGGAATAAACCCCAAATCAGTTAAATGATGTACCACGCGTTCCAACTCTAACAGTAAAGCATGATACTTCTGTAGTTCCAAAGGTATCGGTTTATGGGAGGATTGAAAAAGAATATCATTGAGACAGAGTTGATAAGCAATCGATTCATTGCCACTAATCCGTGCCACAATGGGCTTTGCCTCTTCCAAGCTTTTTCCTTCTAGCATCTTCTCGATGCCTCTGTTTTTGTAGAAATGACGTATCTCTTGGTGAAGCATTCGCTCTCCTGATTGAGAAAAGTGAAAATGCCCACTCTCAATAATCCCTGCATGAATGGGACCGACTGAAACTTGAAAAACACCATCTCCTTCAACCACCTCATAAGGGTAAGGTTTATAGTCACTAAAGGCTATCTCTTTTTTAGTAAATGATTTTTGTAGAGGGTAGCAGTTGGCAGGAAATCGTTCATGCCATACCAAAGGGCGTTGGTCATAGCTCTCTTCAAACTCAATCCCAAAATCATCATGAATTTTTCGTTCAAACCATGAAGAGGCAGGATACTCATAAAAAAGGCTCTTAACTTTTGGCGTACTTTTATTGACAGAAATAGATTCTACTCTACTATCAAAAACTGTAATAATCTCAAACTCATTAATATTATCTTTAGCATATCGGGCAATAAATCGCATCTTATATTCCTTTTAAATAATCAATAACAGGAGGAGAGAGTAGCACCAAAAGAGAAACAGCAAACAGCAACAAGGCAAGCAACTCATTCCAATAGACTTTTTTCGCTAAAACTTCACCCTCGTACTTCATTGATTGAGAGACTTCAACAAACTTGTAGAAGATAATAGAGAGTAGCAGTAAAATAATAAAAATTGCTCCTAGCATTGCTATCATATGCTTACTCTCTTTGGCAATATCTACCATGGCAGAAAAACCATAAAGTTCACTAAAAAACATAGGGCTTGGAGGCAAAGAGATAAGCCCTAACAAAAAGAGTGACACTAAAATCCAAAAGAGTTTTCCTTTTTTCCCACTATAACCTCTTAATGCCCCTGCAATCCGATACTTTCCATTGGATTCAAGTACCCCAGTTGAGAGAAAAAGAGCAGGTTTCAAAAAAGCATGTGCCCCAAAATGCAACAAAGCAGGAAAGACCCCTCCACTCACCCAAAACAGCACAATAAGAGCCATGTGTTCTACCCCACTCAAACTAAAAAGTCGCATAAAATCTTTGGTTCGATAGATAAGAAAACTCACAACAAAAAGCGTTAAAATCATATAGCTAAAGACAAAAACAACAAGATGTGTCTGATTAATCTCCATGGCGATTTTACTAAATCTGAAAAATCCCATAATAATGGCTGATTCTAAAATACCACTCAACAAGGCAGCCACAGGATAAAAAGAGGCACGTTCTACATTGGCTAACCAGAGGTTCATTGGGAAAAACCCCATCTTAATAAACATACCAATGCTCACAATGGCAAAGCCTATTTCAAAAAGATAAGGAGCGTCTATTTCATTCGCATGGGCTAAAAGTAAGGAGAAGCTCATCGCCTCTTCACCCAAAGTAGGCTTAGCACTTGAATAGATAAGAATAATCCCAAAAAGAATTAATGAAATGGCAATTGTTCCCACAATCAAGTAGTTCCATGTCTCTTTAACTGCCCCACGAGTGGTATTGGTCTGTATCATATATACCGTTGAGAGGGTTGCAAGTTCTAAACCTATCCAGTAGATACCCATATTATTGGACATAATAGAGAAAATTAACCCTATCCAAAAAGTAGAAAAAGCTCGATAGAAACGACGATAAGCCACTTTGGTAATGCTCACATGTTTCTCAAGGGTCAAGAGTGAAAGTGACACAGCAATGGCAACCACAGAAGAGATAAAAAGAACATAGGCATTGATTTTATCGACCACCAAATAGTCACCCCATAAAGCATAAGGTTTATCCATCAGTAGTAATTGCGTAGTGGGAATTATCACTAAAAAAGAGATATATGCCAAGATATGATTGGGCTTCTCTTGTTTGATAAATGAAACCACAAAAATAATCAGAGCAGGAAGCAGTAGAAAAAATAACATCTTAAATCTCCTTTCGGTTTAAGAGAAGTGTGACAATAACAATTGCCATCAGTAGGTCAAAAAATATGCCCAGTTCAATGAGCATAGGCATTCCACCCGTAGCCGTAACCCCCAACAGAAAGAGGGTATTTTCCATACTTAAAAAACCAATAATTTTAGGAGCAATGTTCGTATGTTCCATCATGAGCATTAAAGAGAGAAATAAAGAGGAGATTGCCACTGCCACATAGTGTGCATTTTGACCCATTGACTGCATAATAGGTTCAGAAAGATAAAAGGTAAAAACCAAAATGGCAGGAACTAAAAGAATAGAGTGTTGAATTTTTATGTTGGGTTGTACTTGACGAACCAATTGGAGTTTGACCGTTATCTGTTTTAAAAAATAGGGAATACCAATGCTTTTCATTAGAACTGTAATAATCCCTGCTATTATCATGCCATTGTCATCAAGATTAGCCCCAAAATAGATGGCTAGAAAGCCTAAAGATAAAGAGTTTAAAGCATACCAAAAGAGCAATTTGTAGAGTCGTGTGCTAAAAAGAGAAATAATTAAGCTTGCTAAAAAAATACCAATTAAAAAGTTTATCATCATTACGCTCCTAAAACATAAAAGGTGATTAAAGACAAAAAAGCAAAGACAATTGCCAAGCCTAAAAGGTTAGGCACTTTAAAAAGCCGTAATTTGGCTACATTAACTTCTAGCAACGCTATGGCAACAACCACTAAAAGAAGTTTAAGTAAAAAGGCTAAGAGTGCCAAAGGCAGAGGATAGTCCAATCCAAAAGGGATAAAAATAGAGACAAATAGGGAAGAAAAAATAACAAATTTAATGGCACTGGCACTCTCAATCAATGCCAAATAAAACCCTGTTAAATCTAAAATCATCGCTTCATGCACCATGGTCAGTTCCAAATGTGTTTCAGGATTATCGACAGGAATCCGTCCATTTTCGGCAACTAAAAGAATAAAGAAGCTAATACCTGCAAAGAGGAAACTGGCAATATGTTCAGGAGGAAAGGATTGTGCTAGATTAACCGTTGCTTGGGAAATGCCTAAATTGTTTGCCATAAGAGAGACACTAAAAAGTGTTAAAATCATCGCAGGTTCAGCCAAAGCTGAAATGAATGCTTCACGACTACTTCCCATACCCCCAAAACTACTCGCCCCATCTAAGCCCAAAAGCATTAGAAAAAAAGTTGAAAGAGAGATGAGTCCTGTAATGGTAAAGGCATCTACAAAATCAATATAGAACGCCCCTTTTACAATGGGAGGGACTAAAAGTAGCGTCACCAAAAGAGGAGACAAGACTAAAAAAGGGGCAACTCTAGTCATAACGCTACTCTCATAAGAGAGAATGGTCTCTTTGCTTAAGAGCTTCGAGAAGTTTCGATAGCCTTGAAAAATAGAGCTAGGTTGTTTAAAGAGTAAAAACATCTTAATGGACTTAATCAATGAGAGTAACAGTGGTGCAATTAAAAGTAGTAAAAGTAGTGTTAATAGATAAGTTGTCATCGTCTCTCTCCTATGAGTAAAATTTTGACTGAAATGAGCATCACAAAAATCTCTAAAAGAATTGTTGCCCATGAAAACTCACCCAAAAAGAGTCGATAGCTAAAGAGTACGACCAATAATAGATTAAAAATAATGGCTGCATAACGCGTCTTTTCAAAATGGGCTAAACGATAGACCCAATAACTAATAAGGGTGGTTAGCTGTTTAATCTTATCATAAATACTTTTTTCAAAGAGTGGACGCACATGCATCTCATAATTTGAGGCACTGAATTTTGTTGATTTTTCACTGACCTTTTGCATCGTAAACTCTTCATCAGGCTGATAAAGCCATGCGAAAAAACGTCTAATGGGTTCGGCAAATCCTGTGGCTGTGTATTGGGTTTTTGCTCCTGTTTTGTAGCCACAAGCCCATGCGTGATGTTCTCTAGTTTTTACATTAAGGAGTTTATAGCCCAACATTAAAAAGAGCGTTACTAAAATTAAAGCCCCCAATAAAAGCAAAGGAGAAACCACTCCACCATTGATGGTGAGTGAATGCATCTGCCAAATACCGTGGGGAAACAGTTGTGCATAAACAGTTGGAAAATGTAAAGATACCAAGGCAGAATCAAATGCTTTAATGTACAATGGCGTTAAAAGCATCAAAGACAAAACCACCAAACTCATAAGCACCATGCCACTTTGCATCAAACCATTTACTTCATGAGCATGTTGTGCATTTTCACTTCTGTGGACTCCTAAGAACGTAATCCCATAAGCTTTAACAAAACAAGCAATGGCTAAGCCTCCTGTCATGGCTAAAGCAAAAATGGCAAAAGGAATGGCAAGTTTTAGACTCATATTTTCAATTGTAAACGAGCCTAACATCGACTGAAAAATCATCCATTCACTTAAAAAACCATTACTAGGAGGCAATGCTGAGATGGAAATAGAAGCTAACAGAAAAGTCATAGCTGTTATGGGCATTGATTTAATTAGCCCTCCATACTTCTCAATGTTTTTTGTATCTGTCTGATGTAAAATACTTCCTGCCCCCATAAAGAGTAAGGATTTAAAACTCATATGATTAAAAGTATGAAACAATGAAGCGATAAAAGCAAAACTGCTTAAACTCTTTAAGCCCAAAGAATCAAATATCATTCCCATGCCAAAGCCCATTAAGATAATACCAATATTTTCAATGGAATGGTTGGCTAAAAGTGCCTTGATGTCATGTTCACTTAAGGCATAGAGCACCCCAACAAGTGAGGAGACCGAACCTATGATAAGTATCACTACGCCCCACTCTAAATCCCAAGGATAAAGCACATCGAACATAAATCGAGTAAATCCATAAATGGCTACTTTTAACATAACCCCACTCATAAGTGCTGAAACAGGAGAAGGTGCTTCTGGGTGAGCATAGGGCAACCAAACATGAAAAGGAACAGCCCCTGCCTTACTTAAAAAACCAAACAAGAGTAAGAAGAAGAGAAAAGTTGGGTACTCAAATACTCCTGCTGTGAGATGCATTTGAGCGAAATTCATCTCAAAATCACCATCAGTTACCATCAGAAAAAAGAGCAGAAGTGCCACAAAACCTAAATGGGTCATAAAGAAATAAAAGCGACCTGCTTTAATGGTACTTTGAGCTTTCACTTCGGTTAAAATTAACTGCCAACTGCTTAAACTCATCAGCTCCCAAAAAAAGAGAAAAACCAAGGCATTGGCACTACTAACAACCCCTAACATAGAGAAAATAAATGCAAAATAGTGAATTTGGTAAAAAAACTTCCTTTTAATATGGGGAAGATAACCAAAAGAGTAGAAGAGATTGGGAATAGAACCTAAAAGAA
>Ga0256840_1003279_pt1 | contig 13265 bp, 9 predicted proteins | sample 355202metaG_FD_185969 | JGI IMG/M metagenome (GOLD analysis project Ga0256840, IMG submission 185969) | Hydrothermal vent microbial communities from Mid Atlantic Ridge, Atlantic Ocean - 355-202 | ecosystem: Environmental > Aquatic > Marine > Hydrothermal vents | place: Atlantic Ocean: Mid...
ATAAATAGATTGCCATGTTAAAAAATTACTTATTCTTTCTTCCCCTGATGTCCTAATAATTAAATCTGGGTCAGGTTTTGGTAAATGAGAAGTATATAAATTTTCCGAAATTACTTTTGCTGTTATTTCTTCAATATCTAATTCTCCATTTTTAACTTTTAAAGCTACTTTTTTAACAGCTTCTACAATTTCCTGCTGTCCCCCATAGGCAATTGCTACATTTACATAATAATTACTATAATTTTTTGTTTTATTTTCTGCATAATTAATTGCTTCTATTACGTCGTCAGGTAATAATTCTAATTTTCCTATTGCTTTTATTCTTATTTTATGTTTATGAACCATTTCACTATTTGCCGTATCTATAAATTCTTCTTTAAACAAATTCATTAAATAATCTACTTCATCTTTTGGCCTATTAAAATTTTCCTGAGAAAATGAATATAATGTAATAGTATTAACTCCTAAATCAACACACCATTTTACAAATTCAATACTTTTTTTTGCTCCAAATTTATGACCTATTGTTTTAGTTTTACTTCCTATTTTTTCAGCCATTCTTCTGTTTCCATCCATTATAACTCCAATATGTTTTGGAATTTCTTTTTTAGAAATTTTTTCTTCAAGTATTTTTTCATAATATTTATAAACCCCTAATTTACTAAAAAAATCATATATTTGCGTAATCAACTTAAATCACCATTTTTAACTAAATATTTAACAGCATTGTAATATCTACCCTCATCTCCACTTCTACTAGTATCTATAAAATTAATATTATTTTTATTCAAAATTAAAGCACCATATCCTTTAATATTACAAACTAACCCTAAACATCTAAATATTAAATTTCCTGTAATTCCGTCACTAGCAATAATAATATTGCAATTATTTTTTAAATATTCTTCAATTAATATCCCTTCATTGTAAAATTTAATGCCATTATCTAAATTTAACACTATGCCATTTTTTGATTTAGACAATACTCCATTATATTTTTCTTTAAAATAATTAATAATTTCTTCTGATTCTTTTAATGATTTATCTATATTATTACTTCTACCATAATCGGACAATCTACCATTAGATAATAAACCAATTTTAGGAGTTATATTTTTAGATTTTAAATAATTTATTAGATAATTAATAATTTTAATTTTATCATTATTTTCAGAAATTTCGTCAATACCTACGGGAGCTAATAAAAAAATATTATTTGTAAATGGATTTTTCATTATGGATGCTCTGTAAAATTGTCCTATTTCATTTCTAAGTAAAGGCAATAATTTAGAAGAAGATAATGTTCCTCTTATTGCTCCTTTAACATTTTTATCATTTATTAATTTATTAACTAATTCTTTTTCATTGTCTATTAGTTGAACATCTATTCCTTCCCATACTAATTTTTGATATACTTTTAATATTTTCTTTTTCTCGTCTCCAATACCAATTAAATACATATTTTATCTCCAATATTAACTTTCAAATTTCCAGAACTTTTAATTTCAATCATCTTATTAGAATATTCCTTTGATTTATATGTGCTCCATGGTTTTAAGTTATATACCACATCTACGACAACATCATTATATAAAAAAACAACATCAATTGGATATAACATAAAAAATGTATGTATATGTAATTTTCTTTTATTATAATAAAATATAAGACCTTCATCATAATTAATATCTTTAAAAATTAATCCAAAGGCACGTTTTATAAAGTTATCTGCTTTTTTTAATTTATAATTTTTATTATTAATTTTAACTATCAACATTTTTTCACTAATTTATATACTATGGTGTTATTATATATATTTATATTATTATATCATTATATTATTTATTATGATTATTGTAATTATTATAATTTATAAATTATTCAATATATAGATGTATTTTATATATTTGTAAATTTCATAATTATTTAAATTACCATTTATATTAAGGTGAATTATGAGTAAAACTATAAGTATTCCCCTAAAACTAAAAAGTAATAGTATTGAAGTTAGGGAAAATAATAATGAAAATTTAGTTGATGAAATAGTTTTAGAGCCAGTTGGCTTTCCAATATCTGTTAATGGGGAAAATTTAAAAATAAGTGTAGATGACGAAAAATTATTTAATAAATATGCTGTGGAACAATGGGTTGGTGAAGAAGTTATTGAAAACGATTATTTATTTGATAATACACTTATTCCAGATTATGCTTTTAAAATAATTTCAGTTAAACCTGAAAAAAAAGGTATTATTGGACAAAATACAAAATTTAGAATATTAAAAAGTAAAAATAAAACTAAATTAAGTATTGAAAAATCAAGTTTTAATAATGTAATTGGACAGGAACATGCTAAAAAGAAATGTAAAATCATTGTTAAATATCTTCAAAACCCAGAAATATTTGGAGAATGGGCTCCTAAAAATATATTATTTTATGGTCCTCCAGGAACTGGAAAAACTTTGTTAGCTAGGGCTTTATCTTCTGAAACTAATGTGCCATTATATTTAATTAAAGCTACTGAATTAATTGGAGAACATGTTGGAGATGGCTCACGACAAATTAGAAAATTGTATAAAAAAGCTCTTTCAAATAAACCGTGTATTATATTTATTGATGAAATAGATGCTATTGCACTTAACAGACAATATCAATCATTAAGAGGAGATGTTTCAGAAATAGTAAATGCCTTACTTACTGAATTAGATGGAATATATAACAATGATGGCATTATAACTATTGGAGCAACAAATAATATAAATATGTTAGATGAAGCTATTAAAAGTAGATTTGAAGAGACTATTGAGTTTAAAGTACCTAATGATAATGATAGATTAGAAATTTTAAAATTATATCTTGGTAAGGTTCCATTAGATACAAAAAATATTAATATAAAAAAATATGTTGAAAAAACTAAAAATATGTGTGGAAGAGATATAAAGGAAAAATTAATAAAACCTGCTGTTCATAATGCAATTTTAAATGATAGGGACTATATTTCTGAAAAAGATTTAGACGAAATATTGGCTAAATTAAATAATAGCAACAATTCTCCTTCAAATTTATATTATTAAAAATATAATATAATTAATTTTATTTATTTAATAATTTAAATTTATTTAATAATTTAATAATTTAATAATTTTTCAAAACATTCTTTACAAACTACTTTTCCATTAATTACTCTTCCTTTAATTTCCATAAACAATTCTCCACAATTTTCACAAACTATTGAATTAAATAATTTTGCTTTTTTAGGTGTTGGAATATTAACTTCTTTAATATCTAATATATCCTTATAATGTGCATTTAATATTTTATTGGTATTTTCTTTTTTTATTTTTATAAATTCATTTTTTTCTTCTTCTGTTAATGTATTTTTATTATATTTTTCTTTTAAATTTTCTAAATCTTTGAAAAAGATATCTTTAACATATATTCGTATAGCTTTGTTATTGTTTTTACTATTATCTGTATTAGCTCTATAATATATTGTATATACTTGCTTTCCATTGTCTTTAAATATTAAATTTCCTTTTCCAAAAGTGCAACTTAAAATATATTGTATTGCATCTACACTACAAGAATTATTTTCTACAATTGCTACTAATTCCTCATCTTCAGAAGGTGCATAATATTTCCTAACATATTGAGCTACCTTATAACCTATTGCTAAACCAGGACATGAATGCCCGTGAAATTTAACAGTTTCCTTCCATTTATTATTACTATTATTATTATTATTACTATTATTACTATTATTATTTATATTTTCCACATAATCACCTAACTATTAAACTTAATAATTTTTGACTAAAAAAATAAAAAATATATATTAAATATTAAAAATATAAATATAAATATAAATGTATATACTTATTTAAAAAAATCATCCATTTTAAGCTGTTTTTTAGTATCACTTTGAAATAAATTATCTATTCCTTCTTTAATTAATTCTAATCTTTGTTTAATATAATCACTTGTATTATATTTTTCAGCCATAGATTGAGATACCAATATATATTTTTCAACAGCTCCTTTTGATACAGTAAGTATTAATTTACTACCGCATTTTCTACATATTCCTTTTAAAGGTATTCTCCTATATTTCGCCCCACATTTACATCTAAACCCCTGTCTTGAAAAAGCCCTTAAATTACCTATTAAATCAGGTATAAAATGAGATTGGATAACTTTTTCTGCAACATCACTTTCATAAGTTGCCCTTATTTTCCTGGCAACATTTAGTTGAGCATCTGTTTTTTCCATCATTGAACCTAATGTTTTATAGGCACAAATTAATGGTCCATTACATATATCTGTTGTTTCATGAGTGTAATTAATATTTTCATATTGTTGAGGCGTATCTAATTTATCTTCAACGGTATATATTATATCTTTTAATTCTTTTGGATTTGGCATTTCCATAGTTCTTTCATAAAATTCTAATGGATATTCTCCCATTATATCTAAATTATGAACTTCCCCATCTACTTCTTTTGGGTCTAATAATGTAGTTAATACTAATGGAGCATCCATTTGCCCTCCTCTTTTATCAGGTAGAAACCTTTTAGAAAAGTTTAAAAAAGCATCTAATAATAAAAATATACCGTCTTCGTCTCCATCACAATTTCTTCTTTTAGATGCGTGGAAATATGGGTGAGCATAACCTACAAAAGCATTACAATATCCTAATATTCTTCCAACCATTCCTGCTGAGGTGTGTGGTGCCATTCCAATTACATAATGACCAATTAAATCTTCCTTAGTTTTTACATTATAATATCTTTCTAAACCATATACTTTCTCTAATAAATCATCTATAAATTTAGTAGATTTAATGAAATATTCTGCACAATTATTTGGTAAAATTATATCTTGCACTTTCAATTCTATTATTTGTTCATTAGATATTATTGGATTTCCTTCTTTATCTTTTGTATATCCTAATTCTTTTAATTTTTCCAATGAAATATTTATTTCCTTTGGCTTAAAATGTGTTAATGGAACATCTGTACAGTCATACCTAATAGTTCCATCTTTAAACACGAAAACATCGTTCATAGCTCTTAATATTCCTTTTTCTAATGGCTCAACTATTTTATCTTTTGAAGTCATACCTTTAATACATTTTACATTTCCCGGCTTATTTATTTTCAATTTACTTAATGCATTATACCAGTAGTCTTTTATAGGTATTTCTTTATATTCTGGACCAGTTAAATTAACAGAAGCTCCACAAAAAGGACATTTGTTATATAAACTTAATTTACCACAATTAGGACATGTGCCACAATACACTTCAACACTATCTGTTAAATTATTTTCAACTGATTTATTTATTAATCTAACTACTCCCCCAGAATTACCTATTGGAAATAAACTATTTACTGGAGGTTTCATTTTTCTAGGAGCTGCTTTTTCAGGTCGCCCCATTCTTGCCCCAATATATATATTAGCTTTTCTTTTTATTTCAAAAAATGATAATAAATTAATAAAATGTATTGAATTTTTAGATTTTCTGCACTTTTCTTCTAAATTATTATTATTATTATTATTATTATTATTATTATTATTATTATTGTTATCATTATTGTTATCAAATTTATCTTTATTATTATTTACATCATATCCTAATGAATATAACAGTGGATAATAATCTTCAATAATAACTATTTTTTCATTATTTTCATTGTATTGCACATTATGAAGACATCCAATTAATTCTAATGTTCTTTTTGATTTTAAATGTAGCTCATTATCTTTATTATATTGTATTTCCCATACAATTTTATTGTTAATTTCTTTTTCTGAACCACTTAATAACCAACTTCTTAAATTTAATATATCTTCTTTTGAAACATCATGCCAATAATAAGTATATTTTGGGTGAAGAGGTGTTTTTGTTTCTAATGCAAAATGTACTGTATCTTTATGATTTGGGCTATTTATAAAATCTTTATTGTATTTTAAATTTTTAGAAATTAATATTTTTTCATACCATTCTTCACACCAGCATGACGGCACTAAATTATGATTATTTTCTAAAAAATCACCATAATTAACTAATATATCTCCTAAAAATAAAATTTCTTCAAGAGATTTTCTATATTCTATTGCTTTTTCTATTGTATCTACTTTAATTACACTTCCAGATTTTAATTTAATAATAGGTGGTTCTATTGTATCTACTGGCACTACACAGGTAGCTTTTCCTGGTCTTTCTGTTTTTAATTGTGTTCCAATTGCCATAAATTCATCTACTAAATACATAAGTGCAGGGTGAAAGCCATCTGTTGCAAATCCTGTATTTCTACATCTTCCATATCTTAATCTAAAACCTCCTTTTGTAGATGGGTGAGCAAATACTGGTCTTCCAGCAATAACATCCCCAATAAATTTAGTAACTGCTTCAATTTCAATATCATCATATATTTTATGATATTCTTCTAATTCTTCCTCTGTAAATTCATTGTTATTTTCATTTTCAAATGATTCTTTTTCATCTTCTTTTTTATTATCTTCTTTTTTATTTTTTAATTCTTTTAACCAATCCCATCCTTCTATTCCTAATTTATCTACATGTCTTAAAATTTTAGGTGATTTTAACAATACTCCTTCTACTAATGCTAATAATGCCCCTCCTCTAATACAGTTAGTTTCTACCCTTTCCAAATCTCTGTGCCCGCTAACTTCTACATCATCAGTAGTTTCCCCGGTAATTTCAATTGGTATATTTTTAACAGCTGTCCTTATTTCATCAGGTGTTGCTGCATATTGAAATCCCCCTACTTCTGATTGATATAAATCTACTTCTTCTACATATCTTTCAATTTCGTCTTCAGTAGGTATATATTTATTTAAATTCATATTTTTTCTAACATAATCTCCAACTAATACTGCTAAAGCTTGAGCTGTACCTCCTGCACTTCTTATTGGTCCTGCAAAATAAATTGCTAAATAATTTGTTCCATCGTTATTTTTCTTTAATTTAACTCCTGCAATACCTTCTAATGGAGCTGCTACAATACCTTCTGTAATAATTGCTAATGCAGTTCTAACAGCTTGTTCTGCTAAAACTTCAGGATGGTCTTTTCCAAAGTTTCCTTCTACAATTTCTTTTGCTACTTCAAGTGCTGCTGGCTCTTTACCTAATTTTTTAACTAATTCCCTTATTCTCCCAGATACATTTTTAGGGCCTACAATACCTTCTACCCTATCTGCCATATCCTTAGCTAATGGTATTTCTACATAATTATTAACATCAAATCCTTGTTTCCTACATTGTTCAGCAATATCATAAATTTTCTTAACATTATATAGTATGTCATCAAAATATTTTTCCATATCCTTAGATACTTTTACATGTACCATTATATCATCTTATTTTTAAATTTATAAATTTATTCTTATTGTATTGTATATATTATTATCTACTAATATTATCTACTATATTATCTACTAATTATTAATACATTATCATACATTAATAATATTGATTAAAATAAATTATTAAATATTTAATTATATAGATATAATCTTTTAAAAAAATAACGGCATGGGGCCTATAGCCTGCCTTCTGTAATTTCGGTGACATTCAGCTAAGCGCCTATTGCTTGCACCTGTGTAGGTTGCCTCATTTCACTGGAATACTTAAAACTCCTTAGCACACTGTGCTTCATCGTCATCTGTTTTAAGACCATTTGTTTCTATATGCAAACCAGCCCTTCTCAGAGCTCATACACTTAATAGGTGGGCAGAGCTTCCTCATTATTGGAGTCACCAGTCCCCTTGCCGTTAAAGATATTCGGGTTTTCGAGTATAATATGAAATAACATTACATCAAAAACAATTATAGTAAAATATTGCAAAAGTAAAAAAAGTAGCTAACGGCGTCTCCCTGTTCCCACCGAAAGGCAGTACTTAGGGAATCGCTGAAGGGCTTAATTTCCGAGAGCGGAACGGGTTCGGATATAACACCTTCGCTATGACCGTTATACTATAAAAACAAAAGTTTAGGTTCCTATACCTTTAAGTGTCCAGATACTCTAAATATCACTTGGGGGGTTAGTACTAGTGAACTAAATACCTCGGCGAACCTTGGTACTTACATTCCTAGCCTATCAAACCTATCTTCTATAGGACCCCTCGCCTCCGTGGAGGACAGCTGTCTATTTTCAGGATGGACTTCGAGCTTAGATGCTTTCAGCTCTTATCCCTTGGTGCGTGGCTACTCGGCAATGCCCTGTCGGACAACCGATAAACTAGAGGCACCGGCGGCTCGTTCCTCTCGTACTAGAACCACCTTTCCCTCAGACAGCTAACACATCCAGCAGATAGCAACCAACCTGTCTCACGACGGTCTAAACCCAGCTCATGATCCCCTTTAATGGGCGAACAGCCCCACCCTTGGATCCTGCTGCAGATCCAGGATGGGAAAAACCGACATCGAGGTAGCAAGCCGCGGGGTCGATATGGGCTCTTGCCCGCGACAACTCTGTTATCCCCGGGGTAGCTTTTCTGTCATCCCTGGCCTCCATCGGTGAGGCACAGGGGTTCGTTAGGCCCGACTTTCGTCTCTTAGTTGCGTATTGTGGACAACTAAGTCAGGCTGGCTTTTGCCCTTACACTCAACAGCGGAGTCCTGACCCGCTTGAGCCAACCTTTGGGCCCTCCTGATGCATTTTTAGGAGGGTACCGCCCCAGCCAAACTGCCCACCTATCGGTGTCCCCAATTTTGGGTAAGGGACATGACCATAAGAGGGTGGTGTCCCATGGACGCCTCCACTACTCCTGGCGAAGTAGCTTCGAAGGCTCCCACCTACACTGTACACTTACAATCATGCCCCAACGACAGGCTGCAGTAAAGCTCCACGGGGTCTTCGCTTCCCACTGGAAGTCTCCGGCCTTTGCACCGGAATGGTAGGTTCACCGGATTCTAGTCGGGGACAGTGGAGGTCTCGTTACGCCATTCATGCAGGTCGGAACTTACCCGACAAGGAATTTCGCTACCTTAAGAGGGTTATAGTTACCCCCGCCGTTTACTGGCGCTTCGCCCGGTTGAACCCGGGGTTCACGTACCAGCACTGGGCAGGCGTCGGCCTTAGTACACATCTTTTCAGACTAGCTAAGACCTGTGTTTGTATTGAACAGTCGGACCTCCCTGGTCACTGCGACCAGCGACCCCTTGCAAGGTCGCTGGCACTCCTTCTCCCGAAGTTACGGAGCCATTTTGCCGACTTCCCTCGACTAGATTATTCCGATACGCCTTAGGATACTCACCTAGGGGCACCAGTGTCGGTTCTGGGTACGGTTATCTAAAATCCATATTAATTCCCTTTTCACGGGCTCCAGAGATCTGCCAAACTAACCTAATGGTTAGCTCGTCGTGCTTTCATCTAGTTCTCATTATTACAATTCTCCCTAGACTTATACACTTGACTACCCAGACAAGAGTAGTTAGCATACCCTGAAGCGTCGGAAATTAATCTTGTGTTGCCACATGTATTTAGATAGCACAGGAATATTAACCTGTCTCCCTTTCCTTCCAAAGGAGTTACCTCGGAAGTTAGGACCGGCTTACTCACAGCTGACGAACATTGCTGTGAAACCCTTGCCCCTTCGGCGGTGAGGATTCTCACCTCACTTGTGCTGTTACTACTACCAGGATCTTCATTTCTATAAGGTCCACATGACCTCACAGCCATGCTTCTGCCCTTACAGAACGCCCCCCTAACGGATCACCTTTCGGTGCCCTCAGGTCTCGGTAACTGATTTAGCCCCGTCCATTTTCGGGGCCCCTGACCTCGACAGGTGAGCTGTTACGCACTCTTTTAAGGATGGCTGCTTCTAAGCCAACCTCCCTGCTGTCTTAGGCCAAGGACGCCCTTCGTGTTCACACTTAATCAGTATTTAGGGACCTTAACCTGAGTCGCGGCTATTCCCGTCTCGGACATACAGCTTACCCGTATGCCCTTTCTCAGAGGCTGCAGCGATAACAGGTTCGGAGTTTGACATGAAGGCGAGGGCTTTCGCCCCCTAACCCCCATATCAGTGCTCTACCCTGCTATCTACCTAACCTCCGGCTAACCTTAGAGTTACTTCGGGGGGAACCAGCTATCTCCGGGCTCGATTGGCCTTTCACCCCTAGACCAAGGTCAGAAGAGCGCTTCGAACGGCAGCACCTCTGCAGGCCTCCATCCCCCTGCTGGGGGACTTCACCTTGCCCTGGCCTAGATCGCCCGGTTTCGGGTCATATCGCTGTGACTCCGTGCCCTTAAGACACCGTCCCTCGGATAACCTGCGGACTTGTTGGTTTCCCTACGCCTTCGACCTTAAAGGTCTTAAGCTCGCCACAACAATATACTCCCCGGCCCGTTTTTCGAAACGGACGACACAACTCTGGACTCTATTTCTCGTACTACTATTTTGCAATAGATTCCTTCGAAATAGTTGCCTTTGGAGCCATGCCATTCCATACCTATCTAGTTTCAGGCACTTTTCACACCCTGTTAAGGGTACTTTTCAGCTTTCCCTCACGGTACTAGTGCACTATCGGTCTTGGAACGTATTTAGGGTTGGAAGTCGATGCCTCCCATATTCCCGCGGGATATCCAACCCACGGTACTCTGGAACTCCTAAACTTAGGTTTGTTATACTTACGGGACTATCACCCTCTATGGTGTGTCTTTCCAGACAACTTCAGCATCCATTCCTAAGTTTTAATAGGGTCCTAACACCACATCTCCTTACGGATTCAGTTTGCCCTGTTCCGTGTTCAATCGCCTCTACTAACGGAATCTCATTTGATTTCTCTTCCTGCGGGTACTAAGATGCTTCAATCCCCCGCGTTCCCGATTCTTACGAATCGCCATTACTGGCAGGAAGTCCCATTCGGAAATCCCATGTTCTACAGCTGTATGCGCCTCGCATGGGCTTATCGCAGCTTACCACGTCCTTCATCGGCGTTCCAAGCCAAGCCATCCCCTAGATAGGGTAATTGATATATAGAGTATCTGGATATCACCAGATATAGGAACCTATGCACGACCTTCAACTTGTGCTACTTGCACAATCTGGTCTGAAGTGATAACCTTGTAAATTACCACTTCTAATGGACTCGGCGGGATTTGAACCCACGGCCTCCGCCTTGCAAGGGCGGCGCTCTCCCAACTGAGCTACGAGCCCACTAATCGTTAAGTCCATAACTATTTAGTGCTTGATAACGACCTTGTTTTTTTATTGGAGGTGATCCAGCCGCAGGTTCCCCTACGGCTACCTTGTTACGACTTCACCCCCCTTGCTGAGCCCAGGTTCGACCTTAGCCAAAGGCTAGGGCCTCACCTGAACCCAACTCGGGTGGTGTGACGGGCGGTGTGTGCAAGGAGCAGGGACACATTCACCGCAGTATTATGAACTGCGATTACTACGGATTCCAGCTTCATGTGGGCGAGTTACAGCCCACAATCCGAACTACGATTAGGTTTAGGAGATTAGCTTCCCCTTTCAAGGTTGCTTCCCATTGTCCTAACCATTGTAGCCCGCGTGTAGCCCAGGAGATTCGGGGCATGCGGACCTATCGTTGCCCGCTCCTTCCTCTGGTTTAACACCAGCGGTCCCCTATGAGTGCTCTATTCCCGGAGGAATAGGTAGCAACATAGGGCACGGGTCTCGCTCGTTACCTGACTTAACAGGACGCCTCGCGGTACGAGCTGACGATGGCCATGCACCACCTCTCAGCGCTTCAGGTAAGGTCGTCAACCTGACCTTCATCATGCTGTCGCTCCTGGTGAGATGCCCGGCGTTGAATCCAATTAAACCGCAGGCTCCACCCGTTGTGGTGCTCCCCCGCCAATTCCTTTAAGTTTCAGTCTTGCGACCGTACTCCCCAGGCGGCGAACTTAATGGCTTCCCTTCGGCACTACCTGGACCCGAGGTCCAGATAACACCTAGTTCGCAAAGTTTACGGCTAGGACTACCCGGGTATCTAATCCGGTTCGCTCCCCTAGCTTTCGTCCCTCACCGTCGGACCCGTTCCAGAAGAGTGCCTTCGCCATAGGTGGTCCCTCAGGGATCAACGCATTTCACCGCTACCCCTGAAGTACCCTCTTCCTCTCCCGGTCCCAAGTCTAGCAGTATCTCTGCCAGCCCTACGGTTAAGCCGTAGGATTTAAACAGAGACTTACTAAACCGGCTACGGACGCTTTAGGCCCAATAAGAGTGGCTACCACTTGGGCCGCCGGTGTTACCGCGGCTGCTGGCACCGGACTTGCCCAGCCCTTATTCCCCAAGTTGTTTAGACTTGGGAAAAGCTTATGCTTTGCATAAGCACTTGGGATCCCCCCATCGCACTTTCGTGCATTGTGGAGGTTTCGCGCCTGCTGCGCCCCGTAGGGCCTGGGGCCGTGTCTCAGTCCCCATCTCCGGGCTCCCTCTCTCAAGGCCCGTACTGATTGTAGGCTTGGTGGGCCATTACCCCACCAACTACCTAATCAGACGCAGTCCCATCCTTAGGCGGATGTCCTTTCAGAAAAGGATTATTCCAAACCTCTTTTCCTATGGGGTATTATCCTCAGTTTCCCAAGGTTATCCCCCACCTAAGGGTAGGTTAACCACGTGTTACTGAGCCGTCCGCCATGGACCGAAGTCCATAGACTCGCATGGCTTAGTCGAATCCCAATAGCAGTAGCCTCCGGCGGGATCAACCGGAATTATTTGCTAAGATTAAACTTAGCAAATACTCTTAGAGTAGGTCAATATATTTTTTGGAATTGACTTGGTCGTTATCAAGTATCACTTAGTTATGGACTTACATCAAACTTGAATTTTTTATTGTTGCATTCAAGCTCTCACATTTACCTTTGCATACTATATTTGTAAAATGTGTAATGTATTGTTTTTAGGTGTAGGACAATTAGGTTTTATTTTTATATTTTTTAATACATAATATAATTGGTGAAAATTATGGTAGTTGATAGGTATAGTAGAGAAATTACTGTGGGCTCTCATGTAAGATATATTAACACTGGAACTACTGGCGAAGTAGTAGATATAAAAGAAAAAGATTGCCATGTTTGGGTGTTGTTGGATAATGAGTTAATGTATCGTCCAGAGTATTTGGAAGTTATAAAATATAAAGAGCATAGTAATAAGAAAGATATAATAGATGAAGAATATATAGAAAAGATAGTTGATAATGAAAAATTATCTGATATAGATATAGATGTAGATGCTGCAGGAGCAGGTTAATTGTATTTTTAATTTATTAG
>Ga0256840_1003280_pt1 | contig 13264 bp, 14 predicted proteins | sample 355202metaG_FD_185969 | JGI IMG/M metagenome (GOLD analysis project Ga0256840, IMG submission 185969) | Hydrothermal vent microbial communities from Mid Atlantic Ridge, Atlantic Ocean - 355-202 | ecosystem: Environmental > Aquatic > Marine > Hydrothermal vents | place: Atlantic Ocean: Mid...
AAACTAAAAGAAAAACTATAAGGAGGCATATGTGAAGAATATTATTTCAAAACTTATCAAATTTGGTCCAATACTTTTTATGCTATATAAAAAATTTAAAAAGAGATAGGTTTATTTTCTGCAAAATATCTCTCTAAGATAATCTTTGCAGCAACGGAGTCTATCTTTCCATCTTTTTTATGCCTAAATATGCCTTGTGTAAGTTCTTTTGCTTCTATGCTGGAACTCTGCTCATCTTGATAGACTACAGGAATCTCTAGTTTAAGTAGTGAAACAAAGTGCTTGATACGTCGTTCCATCTCTTCAGATGAGCTTGCATCAAGGGGTAGACCAACGATGAGTTTATCTATTTCCCATTCTTTTAAAAAAATGTTGACATCTCGTGCTGCTTGATTACGATTTTTACGTAAAATAGCATTTTGAGGCATAACAATATCAGCACTAAGGGATATTGCAACGCCAATACGTTTGAGACCTACGTCTATACATGCTAATTTCATAGTAGTATTATAACGAAGTTTTAGTATCGAGTATATCCACGTTCATAACTTCTATCATTGTATCTTGTATTACAAAAACCATAATATTTCGCATTGGCAGGCATATAATATCTTTGATCAAAAAGCCCACGTCCTTTTACTCTGTCTCTATAGGTGTAATATCCATCATATCGGTAAAACACATCTTCAAAGTAATATCCATAACGGTTAAAATATCCATAAAAATACCCTTGATTGTCATAAAATGAGGCTCTATCATATTGGTAGGCTAGTATCCAACCTCTGTTACTGTGTCTATATCCCCGTTGGGTTATAGGTCTGTAGTCATCCCTATAGTCGGTACGATTATAATTATATCCATTGCTGTAATCACGTGAATTATAGTGCATATTTTTAGATTTTGTGAAGGTAGAATTTCTATGCATCATCTTTTTTTGTTGTCTATGTTTAAACTCTTTTTGTGTCTTAAAATTTCTCTTCATGGCTTTATGTTTTGTTAATTTATAATCCATTCTTTTAATTTTATTTTCTGAGATAGGTTTAATCTTGTTTTCTGCAGCAGCATAAGAAGTTGAGATAATCCCAATGCTTATAAGAAGTGTTAAAAGTATTTTATTCATAATTTATCCTTTAGTTAATTATAGCTAGAGAGTTAATTTTTATCTAGCATAAAGCATCATACGATATGTTTGTGGAGCTATTGTGAGTATAATAGATACAAATAAGTAAAAAAATAAAATCCTTTGATAGAATTGTATATAGGGAAATGATATTTATTAGAAAGATCAAGGTGATATAATATGCATTTTAAAAAGGTAAGTATAGGAGTTTTGGGATTATTGATAGTATCCAGACTGCATGCTAGCGATATGATGAGGGATGAAAATTTAGGACTTTGGTTGGCACTGTTTACTTTAGCAGGGGTGGGAGTACTTATACTGTTCTTGTCATCTCGACAATCACGAAAACTGCAAGATATTCACCAAGTACTGTTGGATAAGCAAGTCGAGATGGAAAAAAAGCAAAATTTACTTTTAACAACTATGAGTGAAAATATTCAGCACATTGCAAAACAAGCATTGGAAGAGGGTAGACAAGCACTTAATGCCCCTCAAACCACGATAGAAGAAAAAGAAGAAATGTTTTCTAATGTTGAAAATCGTTTACTTGATGCAACCAATGACTTGATTGATTTTTTAAGATTAAAGTCTAAAAAAGTAGAAGTTGTTAATGAGGAATTTAACATCAATAACGTCTTGAATGAAGTAGCTGGTAACATTTGTACAAAGTTTTCTGGGAGTAAAGCTGAACTCATTTTTGATATAGATAAAAATATACCACGTAAATTGGTAGGAGATTCTCTACATCTAGGGCAAATACTTGAGAGTGTCCTTGAATACCAAATGGATCAGGAAAATCTTTCAGAAGTAAAATTAGAGATTTCAATGTTTGATACTTATGCTAATAACATAGAAATACAATTTAAGATTACAGACACAGGTGCTGGACTTACAGATGAACAGCAAGAAAAGCTATTTGTTCCCTATTATGATGAAGAGATTGGGTCTTATATTGGGCTGGGCCTTTTTGTATCTAATGAGCTTGTCACAATGATGGATGGTAAAATCTCTATACAAAGTACCATAGGTAAAGGCAGTACATTTACGCTTGCTTTACCCTTAAAAGTTGTAGATAAAGCGAACAAGAGAAGGTATCGTTTACCTAAAAAGGCGCTAATAGAGAAACAAGTTTTTATTGTAGATGACAATTATAATGCTGCGTTAGCTATCAAAAAAATGTTTGCTTATTTTAGGCATGAGGTAACAGTACTCACGCAAGAAGAGTTTAGACGTAGCATTCCAAATCTTACACCGTATGATATTATTGTACTTAATGAGAGTTTATTTTCTGTAAGACTTGTGGAGTATTTAAGTAAGATTAAAATGGGTAAATCATTTAAAGTTATTGCGTTAAACTCATTACTTAAAGCTGATAAGAATACTTTTGTTGATAATGTGATTGATATACACCTCTTCAAGCCTTTAAACCAAGAACGTATTTTTGAATTGATTATTAATTTGTATCATTTGAAAGATTCACTTTACCCAGAAGATAAAAAAGATAAAACTAAACGGATTCCAGCGTATAAATCACATATTGTTGAGAGTAGAGGTATTACACAAAGGCATTTTCAAGACTTTGGAGGTAAAAAACTTTTAATTGTTGAAGATAATCTCATTAATCAAAAAGTGTTAACAAACCTTTTGCACCTTTCCAATATTGAAATCATGGTTGCAAACAATGGGCAAGAAGCAGTAGATATTGTAAAAGACAGTAAAAATCATTTTGATATGGTTCTTATGGATATCAATATGCCCATCATGGATGGCTATACTGCCACTCAGATGATAAGGCTAGATAGTAAGTTTGATAATTTACCAATTGTTGCATTTACAGCATTGGTACTTGATAGTGAGATTAAGAAGATGTTCAACGTAGGGATTAATGCATTTTTAGCAAAACCGCTTAATGTAGGAAAACTCTATACAGTACTTGCAATGTATCTTCTTGACGCACCTATTCCTAAAATCGATACAATAAGTACCAAAGAACGTGAAATTGTGCATTATGATGGTCTTGCAATAGAAGAAGGCATTATGCGATCAAATAACAGTGAAGCACTTTATCTTGAAGTGCTTAAAGAGTTTTATGAAGCCTATAATGAAAGTGGCATCTCTTTTGAAAAACTCGTGAATGAGCATCGTTATGAACAAATAAGAATGCTTTGTGTAGATATGAAAGGTCTTACAGGGGCTATTGGTGCACATGATATGCATAAACTTATGACAGAAATTTTACAGATGCTTTTGTATAAAAAATATGATATTGTGGGAAATTATACAGAAAAATATGTCTTTGAGATTCAGACTTTAAATCGTTCTATTAAAAAGTATCTCACCAATATTTAAAAAGAGATAGTAATTAGCTTGGTATAGATTTTTTAGGTAAGCGCATACCAGCTTTCCAAGGAGTTGTGTATTTGGTTGTGGTACTTTTCATTTTTTTTAGAGGAACATCACAGTTCCTGTATTTAATACGCTCATCTTTACTGAGGTAACGTTTACATACTTTAATACGTTTAAAGTATATAGGTTCTCTTTCAAAGTGACTAATAGTCACTTTCCTGTCTTTAGAGCTTGCATGTGCAAACCAACCATCTCCTAAATACATACCCACATGGTTGATACGTTTACTGTGTTTGTTGATGTTGCCAAAGAAGATAAGGTCTCCATAATGAAGGTTTTCAAATTTAATAGTTTTCCCCATTTTAGCTTGTTCTCTAGCAATGCGTGGGATGTCTATACCCATTGACCCATAGATATTGTAGGTAAGCCCTGAACAATCAAAGGCATCGGGTCCCTCTTCTGCCCAGACGTAAGGTTTACCAAGATAAGAAGCAAGAAGTACTTGCATGTTTTCTCTGTTTGGATTACATATTTTTTCAGGTTTTATAATGTCATAGTTAGGGTAAGTATAGGGTTTTTTTTGTGCACATGCAGAAAATAACAGTGTGCATGTACTAAGCAGTAAAAGCGTTTTGGTTGAGTATTTCATATGACTCCATCTTACAGTATGAGCATCGCATCACCATAGGAGAAAAACCGATAGTTTTTTTCAATGGCTTCTTTATATAAGTCTAACGTTTTTTCTCTTCCAACAAAGGCAGAAACTAGCATAATGAGCGTACTTTTAGGTAAATGAAAGTTAGTGAGTAGATGCGTGACTCGCTTTGGGGGGTTAGAAGGGTTTAAAAAGAGGTCACATTCACCTTGTGTTTGATGAGTGCGAATATAGTACTCTATCGTACGTGTTACCGTAGTGCCTATTGCAAGTAGTGGATTGTTCATCCTTAAGGCTTTAGCAGAAGTTTCAGGAATATGAAAATACTCAGAGTGCATAGGGTGTGCAAGTATCTCTTTGGTATCGACAGGTTTAAATGTACCTGCTCCGACATGAAGCGTAACTTTATGTGTAGTATGTCGTTTTTCAAGTGCTTTAAAGAGCTCTTCTGTAAAGTGTAAAGAGGCGGTAGGTGCAGCAACTGCACCTGCATGTCTAGCAAAGAGTGTTTGGTAGTCTTTTGCATCATTTTCATTGTTTTCTCGTTGCATATAAGGAGGAAGAGGGAGCTGTCCTATGTCATCTAATATGAGTACTAAGTCTTCAAAATGTATCGTTTCCCCATGTTGCGTAAAGGTGACTACACGAGAACCATCATTATTTAAGGCAGTCACCGTCGCTATTACATTAGCATCAAATAGAAGTTGTGTCCCTATTTGTACTTTCCCTCGTATCATTACAAGGTAATGGTGAGCATCTAGAGGTTTGTTAAAAAGAAGTTCTACTTTCCCCCCACCTTGAATAAAGCCTTTATTGTTGACGCTTTGGGCTTTTTTAACACCAAAAATACGTGCTTTTATGACGCGCGTGTCATTTAAAAACACATCACATTCTTTTGGTATAAAGTCTAAAAGGTGCTTAAATGTTGTATGTGTAACACTGTCAGTTTTTCTATTATATACTAAGAGCTTGGATTTGTCTCGAGGGTAAACAGGTGTAGTAGCTATGAACCCTTCGGGGAGTTCATAGTCATAGTTTTCGGTAAAGAGATCTAAAGACATTAGTGTTTGCTGTCATCACTTTCATGCTTTTTGGCTGTATCCTTGGTAGCTTCTTCCTCTTCATCATCTATGTGAGGGTTTACCATTTTAACAATAAGTATAGAAGCACCGTAAAGTATAATAAGTGGTGCTGCCATGAGTAATTGTGTCAGTACATCAGGTGGTGTAAGTAGTGCAGCCACAACAAAGATAATGAGTACAGCGTAACGAAAAAAGTCTTTCAGTGTTTTGTCTGTTACAAGACCAAGCAATGCTAAAAAGTATGCAAATACAGGTAGCTCAAAGGCTATACCAAAACCCATCATAATTTTAGTAAAAAATCCTACGTAGTCTTCAATGTTGATAAGAGGAGTGTAAAGAAAAGAACCAAAGGTAATGAGAAACTGAAAGCCAAAAGGAGTAACAATGTAGTAGGCAAATAGGACACCTACCATAAACATTACTGTTCCTCCTACAACAAAGGGTAAGATCATTTTTTTCTCATTTGTATACAGTCCAGGAGCGATAAAGAGCCATATTTGGTAGAGTATAAATGGAAGTGCCCCCAGTAGTCCAGCAAAAAATGAGACTTTGAGTGCCACAAAGAATGCACCGCCAACTTGATGTGTGGTGACCATTCCATCTGCTGCTTTTTTGGAGAGGTGTGCAACTTGTGCAAGTGCCTCATTAAGTGGCGCAGTAATCCACTCTAAAATAGCCTCATGAAACACAAAGGCAATGATAAATGCTATGAAGACTGAGAGTACAGAAAGTCCAAGTCTTTTTCTAAGTTCTACAAGGTGGGGTCGGAGTTCGTCAAACATTATGCTTCACCTTTTTTCGTTGCAGCTTCATTTTTTGCTACTTTTTGTTCTTTTCTTGGTGCTTTTTTCTTCTCTGGTTTTTTAAACGTTACAGTTTCATTTTTTGCTTCAACTTGGGTCGTGACATTCGTTGGTACGTCTTCAACATTTTGAGGTATTTGCTTTTGTTTCGCAAAGTCGGTTGGGGAAGTATCTGAGACTTCATCATCATAACTCACATCATCAAAGTCTTCAAAATTAATATTTTTAAACCCTTTGAGTTCTGCAGTGGCATCATTGAGCTGTTTTTTATAGGCAAGTGCTTCCTCTTTCAAGTCAGCTATTTTCATCTCTTCTTCAAGTGAACCTTTTGCATCCCCAATGGTCTTTTTTACACTTTTTATAAACTTTGCCATTTCTACAAGTGCCTGAGGCAGTTTATCTGGGCCTAGAAACAAAATAGCAATAATGGAGATAAGAAGTATTTCGGTAAAGCCGATTCCAAACATGAGGTACCTTTAAATTTATTGATGTATTTTAACAGATTATCCTAAAATGTAGAGTGTTTTATTCAAATGTATATATTGTGGTAAAAAAGGTGAGTGAAATCTGGAGAGGGTGATTGTAAAATATTTGTATGGTAACAGTAGACTTAAGAATTAAAGTGAAGCTTCCTCATCTTGGATTAAGATGAGGAAAGAGGAATTAGTGAGAGACTGATCTACACTCAACTTTTTTCCATGTAAAGTACGAGTCTGATACTTTAGTTTTTTTGGTTACAGTTTTATATTCTGCAGGTATTGGTGTACTTACAGTTGAACTAGATGTTGCCAAGTTTTTTATTTTAATCGTTTTATATTTCGCAGGGATGGTGATTTTTTTAACACTTGCAGGTACATCCACTACTTTTTTGGTCACAGTTTTATATTTTGCAGGGACAATTATTGTTTTAGTAGTTGCAGGTGTATCCACTACTTTTTTAGTCACAACTTTATATTTTGCAGGTGTCTCAACAAGACAGTTGATATCTGTTACTGTACCATCGATTTTTGTTTTAAGTCCTTTTCCTTTTCTCCATGATGTATATGCTGGAGAAATCATAATTTTTTCAGTAGCAGTTTTGTAGGTTGCTGGCACAACTACAAGTTTTGTACTTTCTGGAGAAATCATAATTTTTTCAGTAATTGTTTTGTAAGTTGCAGGTCTTGCAACGAGTTTTTCACTGGCTTCTTTAACTAACATCTTTTTAGTACCATTGGAATAAGTAGCTGGCACAACAGAAAGTTTTTCACTTTTTTCACTGGCAAGAATTTTTTCTGTTTGCGTTTTGTAGACTGCTGGTATGAGTACTTTTGCATAACATTCACCCGCTTTAGGGTTTGGTGGATATAATCCTGCGTCTTCTGATGCAGTCTCTACAGCTTTTGGTGCAGCTGGTGCTGATATTACTTGCTGTGCACAGCCAGTAAATCCTAATGTCAATGCAACGGTTGTTGCAAGTGTAATATTTTTGGTATTCATTCTTTTCCCTCTATTATAATTTTAAGAAATCCATATTACAATAATTATATTGAAGAACTACTTGCATATTCAAGACAAATTAGAAGATTCTATTACCCTAAAATATAAAGTGCCAACTCATCACTTAAAAAGAAATCTTTATTATAGTAGTGTGTGGTGTTACAGCTTAGTTTCTTTTCGTCACAAAGTAGCTTGGCACGTTGTTGCATATTTTCAGATAATGAGGATTTCTCTACACCTATGTCTGAACGTAAACCTAAGAAGATTTTTTCAGTAAGCAGTTCAGACTCTGTGAGTATCTCTTCCATAACTTGAAGAGGTTCTTTTATATAGGTTTCTATATCAGTATTTGGATAAAATCGTCTATCTTTTAAAAAACCTACAGCTCCAGCACCAGCACCAATGTAATCTTTAATTTCCCAGTAGCCTTTGTTGTGTTTACTTTGGTAACGTCCAAAGTTTGAAATTTCATAGGCGTTGAATCCTCTTTGTTCTATTTGATTTGTAACAAAAAAAGCAAGATTTTCATCTTCTTGTCGCACTTCTGGCGTGTTTGAAAATTTTGTCCCATCTTCGATGGTTAGTTCATAGGCTGAGATGTGGTCTATGGGGAGGCTGAATGCAGTTTCTATGTCATTAAGAAGTAAGGCTTTTGTGTCACCTTGATAGTTATAAATGAGGTCTAAAGAGAGGTGTTTTATGCCAATTTTGTGGGCATGTGTTATGGCCTCTTTTGCTTGTTGTGGATTATGTGCACGGTTGAGTGCTTTGAGTTTGTCTGCATCGAAACTTTGTACGCCAAAGCTCACACGGTTTACCCCAAGTTTTTTCATGCCATCAAGCCACTCTAATGTGGCAGAGTTTGGGTTGGCTTCGGTGGTAATTTCTGCACCTTTTTGAAGGTAAGGTTGTAGCAAATCAAAAAGTGGAATATAGAGTCTAGGATCAACCGTTGAGGGTGTTCCTCCACCTATAAAAAGTGTTTCAATACTCTCTTTTTGTACATCAAAACGTTTCAGTTCAAAGCTAAGTTGTTTGTGTAAAGCACGCATATAATCTTCACGTGTATCAAACTTGTCAACGTAAGTATTAAAAGAGCAATAGTGACACTTGGAATCACAATAGGGAATATGGATATATACTAACATGTTAAACGCCTTATAATGCTCTTTTAGATAAAATAATATCAGAAAAAGAAGTGACTTCTGTTGAAGTACTTTAATTTAAAAATTAATATAAGAGCTGACATTATGCAGAGACAAAAGACATATCGTCCGAATGTCGCAGCCGTCATACTCTCTTCCAAATATCCATGTAAGTGTGAGTTTTTCGTGGCACATAGAAGTGATATAAAAAATGCATGGCAATTTCCTCAAGGGGGTATTGATGAGGGTGAAACACCTAGAGAAGCATTAAGGCGTGAACTATTAGAAGAGATAGGTTGTGACAAGGTTGAAGTTTTAGGGGAGTATCCAGAGTGGATTTCATATGATTTTCCTAAAAAAACGAACAGTAAAAAATTATATGCCTTTGATGGGCAAACACAGAAGTATTTTCTTGTGCGCCTAAAAGAGGGTGCTGAGATAGACTTACAAGCCTATGATATTCCCGAGTTTCAGGACTATTCGTTTGTTGGGTATGATGAGTTATTTAAAAAAGTAACCTATTTTAAGAGAAAAGTATATCGTAGGGTGATTGATCACTTTATTAAAGAAGGATTAATATAGCATGTTAGTGGTACATAAATACGGCGGCACAAGTGTTGGAGATGTAGAACGTATAGAAAACGTGACAAACCGCGTAGCAAGAGCAAGAGAAGCGGGAGATGACATTGTCGTGGTAGTCTCTGCTATGAGTGGCGAGACCAATAAGCTTATAGGGTATGCCGAACACTTTACCAAAGAGCCTGCTAAAAAAGAGATGGATATGTTACTTTCTTCTGGTGAACGTGTCACTGCGGCACTTCTTTCTATTTCCTTACAAGCACGTGGCTATGATGCAGTAGCAATGACAGGAAGAGGTGCAGGTATAGTTACTGATGATACGCATACTTATGCTCGTATAGAGTCCATAGACCCTACAGCCATGCAAAATGCTATTAAAGCTGGAAAAGTAGTAATCGTTGCAGGGTTTCAAGGGGTCAATAAAGATGGTTCTATTACGACACTTGGACGTGGCGGATCTGACCTTTCTGCTGTAGCACTTGCAGGTGCACTGGGGGCAGACCAGTGTGAGATTTACTCAGATGTAGATGGTATCTATACGACAGACCCACGCATTGAGCCTAATGCAAAAAAACTTGACAGAATTTCGTATGATGAAATGTTAGAATTGTCATCTTTAGGGGCAAAAGTACTACAGAGTCGCTCTGTAGAACTCGCAAAAAAATTAGGTGTTAAACTGTATGCAAAAAGTAGTTTCTCAGACAACGTGGGAACATTGATAACAGAGGAGAATGAAAATATGGAAGAAGTATTGGTATCTGGTGTTGTACTAGACAAAAATCAAGCAAGAGTAACACTTAGAGGTGTTTCTGATAGACCAGGCATTGCTGCGGAGATATTTACTATGCTTGCTAAAGAAAATATCAACGTCGATATGATTATCCAAAACAGAGGGACAGATGGCTCAACGAACCTTGGCTTTACAGTACCACATTCTGAACATGAAAATGCGAAGAGACTTATGGCAACATTTGACCATGACATAGAAGGTATGGACTTTGATGAACATGTGTGTAAAGTCTCTGTGGTAGGTGTGGGCATGAAGTCTCATACAGGTGTGGCTGCTGCAGCATTTACTGTGATGTCTGAAGAGAACATTAACATACAAATGATTTCAACTTCTGAGATAAAAGTTTCTATGGTCATAGACGAAGCACATGGGGAACAAGCCATCCGTGCTTTACATAAAGCCTATGAGCTAGACAAGTAGCGCTTGATGCAACAGTTACTCAAATGGACATTAGAGACCATACGCGAAGAAGAATCATGCTTTTCATGGATGGAGGAGTACCGCTATGAGTGGGCACCATTGGTCAAGTTTGCAGTGGCTCAAAGTATTGAAGGTAAAGCAGTTTTGATAGTGACTGATGAATCACGTAAGTGGTTTGGCAAATACATTTTAAATACAGTCAATGACTTACGTAAAAACAGACCACTTTTACCTTTTTATCAACTCTCTGAATGCTTTCCTAATCTTTCTGGGCTTACCTCTACTTCTGACATGCAACTACTTGAAGACATGTTAGAGATTTCTTACCCAAATGGCTACTATATTTGGTACATAGGTAAAGGTGACCACCCTTATACAAAAATGGCATATAGATGTGAAAATAGTTTTTTATGGGTACTAGATGAAGAAGTGCAAAATTCTTTTGCTTTACGTTCTTCTGACCCCCAGCTAGATATAAAGCTATTGCAACTCTATAAACTGTTTGACCAGACACTCTCTGCGACACTTTTTGGGGAGTTAGATTTAGAGGCATGAGACTCACTAGTCAAGTTGTGATAACAGCACAGATGAGTAAAACCATTGAATCATTAGAAGGACTACGTGCTAATGAAACAATCATTGAAATCATCTCACCTTCTGTTGCTACACCGCTGCAAAAAGAGGATGATACTCCTACACTACCCTATCTACATCGTATAGTCACGGACAAAGTCTCTTTTTCCGTGAATGACGCTAAAACAGCGATAGAGAAAGCCTATATGGCAAGCGATGAAACAACCGTCATCATACTGGCCGATAAAGCATTTACACCTTTAGTGCAAAATAAACTACTTAAAGTCATAGAAGAACCTCCTAAAAACAAGGTGTTTATCTTAGTAACAGAGAGTAAGTCGACGGTGTTAGCAACCATCAAATCTCGTCTGCCTATTACTGTTCTTTCTGAAAGGAAAGAAGAGGAGGCACTGGGCTTGGACCTTGTGCAACTTAGCTTAGGTTCAGTCTATGAGTTTGTGCAACTGCATAAGCGTACCGATAGCAAGTCTATGACGATGCTTGTGGAACGTATAGTCAAAGAGGCTATAAGCTCACAAAAGTTTAATCTTGATGAGAAGAGTTTGACTTTGTTTTCAAATACTTATGTGGCTTTGGATATGGGGTCTCCACCTCAGTTTGTTTTGAATGCTTTGCTTTTAAAGTTATTGGCTCGCAAGAAAAAATAATAGTAAATAACGGTAATATATTTATATTTGTTTTTTGTATTTTCTCTTATTTGGGGTGAGGCGTTGTGTCTCTCTTCATTTTTTTTAGAAAAAAACGAAGCAAAAAAAGCGTCATCCCTCTCAAATCGCTCTGCTTTTCTGGAGCTAAACTCCGATACCCTCCGTCGCTAAAGCGTAAGTGGGGTACAAGGGTGTTCGGGATGACAAGGCACGCATTCGCGTGATTAATGAGGAGTCTTTTGTATGCATGTTTATAAATTAGGTTTGATGGCAGATAAGAAGTCAATACTCAAAACACTAGGTGTCGAGTCTGGTGGGGTGGGGATTATGGCTAAGAAGATGGAGTTGATGTATTTCTTCATTAAAGACCTTAGGTGTCCTGCGGCAAATATACTTAAGCAAGATGCACTGAGCATTGGGGCTGACCTTGCTGTGCCTGGTGGGGTGATACTCTGTGAAAAAGAACTGTATGACTGTATACTTGTGGGTACTCGCAAACATATGGAAGTGCTTTCTAAAAAAGAGTTGGCACAGCCTTTTGGACTTAAAACAGTTGCCAATGCACTTAAAAAGTTTTTATCTGTTAAATCTAAATCTACGCAAATCATGGGAATTATCAATGCAAATGATGACAGCTTTTTCGAGGGGAGTCGTTTTCAAAAAGAAGATGCTGTCTCTCAGATAAAACAGATGATAGCTAATGGTGCAGATATCATAGACATAGGTGCAGTATCGTCACGTCCAAATGCAGATGTGGTGAGTGAGCTTGTCGAACTCGAACGCGTTAAGCCTATCTGCGATGCTATATCTTCTGAAAAACTCTATGAAAAAGCCATATTTTCTATAGACAGCTATACACCATCAGTCGTAGACTATGCCCTCAAAAGTGGATTTACTATTATCAATGACATCACAGGTGCAAGCAACGAAGCCATCATAAAACTGGCTGTGAAGTATGATGCGAAGCTTTGTATCATGCATATGCAAGGCACACCACAAACTATGCAAAACAATCCTAGCTATGAGGATGTAATGGTAGAGGTGAGTGCGTTTTTTGAGGAGCGTATCGCCAAGTGTGAAGCTTTGGGATTAGAAAGAAAAAATATCATCTTAGATGTAGGGATAGGCTTTGGTAAAACACTGGAACATAACATAACACTTATCAAAAATATGGCTCATTTCCAAGTCTTTGGCTGTGAAGTCTTGGTTGGTGCTAGTAGAAAGTCTATGATAGACAAAATCATTTCTACACCGACAGAAAAACGTTTGGCTGGCACATTGGCTATTCATTTAAAGGCTGTAGAAAATGGTGTGAGCATTGTGCGTTGTCATGATGTGAAAGAGCATGTTCAGGCGTTGACTGTGCTTGAAGTGATAAGATAATATGACAATACAATCTTTATCTCCAAAAACAGAGAACATGATCAATGATTATATAGAAAATTTTGTGAATAAATATGCTAATGGGTATCAGATATTTAATGAACAAAATGCTCATGGAAATGGAACTATAGAAGATTTATCAGTGCTCTCATGGATGTATTATGAAGGGATTTGTACTACAGAAGAAGAACTATCAGAAGCAACAGCATATCTTATGGGTA
>Ga0256840_1003281_pt1 | contig 13263 bp, 20 predicted proteins | sample 355202metaG_FD_185969 | JGI IMG/M metagenome (GOLD analysis project Ga0256840, IMG submission 185969) | Hydrothermal vent microbial communities from Mid Atlantic Ridge, Atlantic Ocean - 355-202 | ecosystem: Environmental > Aquatic > Marine > Hydrothermal vents | place: Atlantic Ocean: Mid...
TCTGGCGGTTGCGGAAGTGGCTGCGATGACGGGTGTTTCGCAAAAAACGCTGTGGAACTGGTTCTCGCTGATCGAGGGCGTGCGCATGGATGACCGTTTGCCATACCTAGCCCCGCGCCACCGCGCCGCCCTGCGCAAGCGGGTCAAGAAGAAAGAAATCAGTCTGGAATTCTGGGACCAGTTGAAATCGGACTATCTGCGCCCGTGCGGCCCCAGTTTTACAAGCTGTTACCGGCGTGCGGTGCGCGTGGCGCAGAAAAAAGGCTGGGCCATTGCACCCGAGCGCACCCTGCGCCGCCGATTGCATCAGGAGGTCAGCCGCGCGACTATGGTTCTGGCGCGCAAAGGCGTGGATGCGCTCAAGCAGCTGTATCCCAGCCAGACCCGAGACAAGACCGCCCTGCACCCGCTGGAAGCCGTGAACGCCGATTTTCACAAGTTCGACGTTTTTGTCCGCTGGCCTGCCGAGCCGGGCAGCAATTCCGGCGAGGGGCAGATATTCCGCCCGCAGATGGTGGCGTTTCAGGATATTTTCTCGGGCCGGATATTGTCATGGCGGGTCGACCAGACCCCGAATTCCGCTGCTGTCAAACTGTGTTTTGGTGACATGATCGAGGATTTCGGCATTCCTGATCACATCCTGCTGGACAACGGGCGCGAGTTTGCCGCCAAGGCCCTGACAGGCGGCACCCCGACCCGTTACCGCTTCAAGGTGCTCGAGGACGATGTGCAGGGATTGTTCGTATCATTGGGCTGCGAGGTCCATTGGGCCACGCCCTATTCCGGCCAGTCCAAGCCCATCGAGCGTGCATTTCGCGACATGTGTGACAACATCGCCAAGGATCCCCGCTTTGACGGGGCCTATACCGGCAACCGCCCAGAGGCAAAGCCCGAGGATTACGGCTCCCGCGCCATTGATCTCGAGGACTTCCTGAAAGTGTTGGCCGAGGGCATTGAAGAGCACAACACCCGTCAGGGACGCCGGTCCGAGGTGGCCTGGGGGCGCTCTTTTGCCGAGGTGTTTGACGAGGGCTATGCCACAGCCCCGATCCGCAAGGCCACTGCCGAGCAGCGCCGTTTGTGGCTACTTGGGGCCGAGGGTCTGCGCGCCAACAGCCGCACCGGACTGGTCAAGTTCCAGAAGAACGAATACTACGCAGAATGGATGCAGGAAATTGCGGGCGAACGTATCATTGCCCGTTTTGATCCGGCTGACCTGTTTGCCGGCCTCCACATCTATTCATCCGACAATGCCTATCTGGGCTTTGCCCCCTGCCAGATGAAGGCCGGTTTCTTCGACATGGAGGAGGCGCGCGCGCATTCCAAAGCGCGCCGGAGCTGGCTGCGGGCCGAAAAGGAGGCGCTGGCAGCCCATCGCAGGCTGCGCGCCGCCGAAATCGGCAATGCACTGGATACGGTGTCCCAGCCCGCCAGCACACCGGTCGAGGCCAAGGTTGTACGTCCGGTTTTCGACAAGCAGGTCAAACGGACCAAACCTGCGCCGCCGGGCGAGGACGTGGTGGCAGCACAGGCCGCAATCGTCGCCGATATCGCCGCACACCGCGATCAACCGGACAAGGAAGAGCAGCCCAAGGAGCGGTTTGCCCGCGCCTTGCATCTGGAGAGCCGTCTTGAGGCCGGAGAGCCGGTGACGGCAGACCAGCAGCGCTGGTTGTCCATTTATCAGACACAGCCCGAATACGCAGCCGAGCGCGGCATGTGGGAGGATTTCGGGGACAGCTATCTCGCAAGAGGTGCCGCCGTGGGAGGTCAGAGTCCCAGCGGCGGCGGTATTGAGCAGTAATGGAGGATATAATGACAGAAGATACCAGATTATTCAACAGCGTGGCACCGCTTCGCAATGTGGCGGCGCTGGTGGCGCTGATCAACCGTGTGGAAACACGGATGATCGGCCTGCCGGGCATGGCTGTGTTCTATGGCCCGAGCGGCTACGGGAAAACCACCGCCGCCATCTATGCGGCCAACAAGTTCGACGCCTATCAGGTTCAGGTAAAATCGGCATGGACGGCAAAGAAGCTGTGCGAGGCAATCCTGATTGATCAGGGCGTAAAACCGGCCCGCACAATCGCGGATATGGTGGATCAGGTTTCAGAGGAACTGGCGCGCACAGGACGCCCGTTGCTGATCGATGAAGCAGACCATCTGGTGACCCGCAATATGGTCGAGATCGTGCGCGATATCTATGAGGGGTCCGGCGCTACGGTGATCATGATCGGCGAAGAGATGTTGCCACAAAAACTTCAGGCATGGGAGCGGGTGCATGGCCGTATGCTGGACTGGGTCGGCGCGCAGCCCGGCAATGCCGATGATCTGGAACATCTGGCACCGATCTACTGCCCGGGCATCGATCTGTCCGCCAACCTGAAATCCCACCTGCTGAAAGTCAGTAACAAATCGATCCGGCGCATGTGTATCAATCTGGGCCGTGTGCACGAGTTTGCCCAGACGCGCGGATTGAAATCGGTCGGTCTGGAGGACTGGGGCAAGGGCAGCTTCTTCACCGGCGAGGCTCCGGCACCACGGAGGAGACTGGCATGACCATTATTCCGGACCAGAACAAAACCGGCCTGCGCGAGCAGGCATGGGATTTTATCCAGAGCCAGAACGAGTTCCGCCCCGTGGACATTTGCCGCGCCACCGGATGTGCGCTGTCGACCGCCCAGAAATGGGTTTACCAGTGGGAAAAGGAGGGCTTGATCCGGATCGTGCGCTCCGAACTTAAAAAGCGGTTTTACAGGGTTACCGGCAAACATGCGCCCCTGCCACCCGGCTTTCGCAAAGATATGAGTGCCATCCCGAACCAGACCATTCAGGGCAACCTGTGGCGCACAATGCGGATGATGAAACAGTTTTCCCCGCTTGATCTGGCGATACATTCCACCACCGATGTTGTCGAGGTGACCAATCAGGCCGCAAAGGAATACTGCCGGATGCTGATGCGGGCCGGATATCTGCGGGTCATCGAGAAAGCCATCCCCGGACGGCGCGAGCCACTTTACCGGCTGATCAACAATACCGGCCCCAAACCTCCGGTCGAAAAGCGTATCCGTGCGGTCTATGACGCCAACCGCGACGAATTCACCCATGTTGCCGGGGTGCCGTCATGAGCAGCCCCGTAGAAACCGCGATCAAAGCATGGGGCACCGATCTGCCGGACTGGGTGGAGCGTCTGGCGCTGGAATGCGCTGCAACGTCCCAGAACAAGGTCGCGACAAAAATCAACCGATCAGCCGCGATGATCAGTCAGGTGCTGCGCCGCAAATACCCCGGCGATTTAAGTGCCGTTGAAGAGCTGGTTCAAGGCGTATTCATGGCGGCGGTGATCGAGTGCCCGGCCCTTGGACTGATCCCGTCGAATGAATGTCAGGACTGGCGGATCAAGGCGCGCCAGTTTGTCAACGTCAACGCGATGCGTGTGCGGATGTATCGGGCCTGCGCCCGCTGCCCGCGCAATCCGAAAGGGGGTGCATCATGACCACCAGACAGCAGGTCATCGATCTGGCCCTCCAGAATACCCCGCCCCGCGATATTGCGGTAATGCTGAACCGCACCCGGGCAACAGTATATCACTATCTATTCCTTGCCCGCCGTGCGGGGGTGAATATCCCGGAATTCCGGGGCGGCGCGCGCATTACCACTGCCGGCTATATGCATATCAGCAACGACACAGCCGCCCTGCTGCGCCCCCATGCCGCCCGCAGGGGCATACCGCCCCGCGATCTGGCCCGCCGGATACTGGAAACCGTCGCCGGTAATGATCTGGTCGATGCCGTGCTGGATGACGGAGGCCATGATGACTGACCCTGCCCCGATGACCGAAACCGAGATGCTGACCCTTGCCGCCAATGGTGTCGGCAAGGTCGATTACCACGGCAAGCGCGGCGTCACGCTGGTGACGATGGCCGAGATCGAGGCGATGGCCGCCCTGCTGGTCTGTCTGGGACTGATCCCGACAGAACCACCCGTTGCTGCCGCCAACCAACCGAACAAAGGAGACTGAATATGAAAGATACACCGGAAGGATATATGCAGGATGCACAAGGCAATCTTGTACCAGAGGGCAAGGTAAAGCCGGAGCACAAGCTGGAGGACGAACTGGTCCGGCGGCTGGCAATGTCGGCGATTTCGCTGAACGAGACACTGGCTGCCTTCAAAGAGGCCGCGCTGTCCGAGGCCCATGCCTTGCGCGATCTGGTGGCGGCCAATTACGGGGCCAGCATCGGCGGCAAGAAGGGCAACATGACCCTGAAATCCTATGACGGCGCGTTTGAAATGCAGGTGGCGGTATCCGACCGCCTGACGTTCGGACCAGAGCTGCACGCAGCCAAGGAGCTGATCGACCGCTGTGTGGAGCGCTGGAGCGAGGGCGTGAACGACAATATCCACGCGCTGGTCAACCATGCGTTCCAGGTCAACAAGGAGGGACGGATCGATACCGGACGCGTGCTGGGCCTGCGTCGGCTGGATATCAAGGACCGTGAATGGCGTCGCGCGATGGAAGCGATTTCCGATGCGGTGCGCACAGACAGTTCCAAAACCTACGTCCGTTTTTATCAACGGGATCCGGAAACAGGGGCGCGCACAGCAATCCCCCTTGATTTGGCGGGGGTGTGAAGATGGATTATTTTGCCTATGCCGCCCGCAGCGGCGAGATCAGAGTCTATGATGCGCCGCAATGCGTGATGAGCGATCCCCTTGTCGGGCGCGGTGGCGGCGACTTCATGGAGCGGCTATATGCATCCGCCGAATACATAGAGGGCCGGATGCATGTCCCCGGTGTAGCCGAGGAGCAAACAGCCATCGAAGCGCTCGCAGCCATCCGCAAATTCCGCGCCGGAATGGAAGCGAGAGGGTTTGTTTGATGACCTCCCGCCGTTTGCAAAAACTTGTCCATGTGGGATGCCGCCAGCTTGGGATCGACAGCGACACCCGCCGCGAGCTGCAATTGATTGCCTGCGGCAAGGTCTCGATGCGGGAAATGGACGACCGTGACCTCAAACAGGTGATTGAAGCCCTGAAGGCGCGCGGGTTTGCGCCAGATGTGCGTGGCGGCAATAAACGCTACCCCGCCGCCCCGCGCGCAGACCTTCGGCTGGTGCATGTGCTTTGGCGCAAGCTGGCGGATGCCGGCGAGCTGGACCAGCCCACACGCGCCGGTCTGAACGCATTTGTCCGGGCGCAGTTTGCCGCCAAATGGGGATCCGTGCCGATCGACATCGACACCCTGCGCGATGCCGACAAGATCAATGCGGTCGTGCGGGCATTGAAAGCGTGGTGCAGACGCGCGGGGATCGACCTGCGCAAATGAAAAAACCGGTCATCCATATCACGGACCACGCCCTGCTGCGGTATCTGGAGCTGGTGCTGGGCTATGACGTAGAAACTCTGCGCCGCCAGATCGGCCACGAGATTTCAGCGCGCACATCCGGCGATGCGACCTCCGTAAAGATGGATGGCTACCAGTACCGGATCGAGAACAAGGCGGTGGTGACAATCACGTCGCTCAACCGACCGAATATCCGCTCCGGCAGAAAGGTGAAAGCATGACCGGCTGGCCATTCAACCACCTGACTCCGATGAAATACGGGGCAATCCTTGCCGATCCGCCATGGTCTTATGCCATGCGGTCCGGTAAAGGGTACGACAAATCACCAGAGGCGCATTACAACACCATGTCGCTGGACCGGATCAAGGCGCTGCCGGTGCTGGATCTGGCCGGCCCTGACTGCCTGCTGTTCCTGTGGTCGACATGGCCGCATCTGGATCAGGCGCTGGAGGTCATGCAGGCATGGGGCTTTACCTATGTCACCGGCGGCGCATGGATCAAGCGCACCAAAAACTGGAAGCTGGCGTTCGGCACAGGATATATCCAGCGTTCGGCCAGCGAACCATATCTTGTCGGCAAGCTGAACAGCCCGCAGATCAAATCGAAATCAGAGCGCAATGTGATTGACGCCCCGCGCCGCAGTTTGCGCATGGCCGACAAGATCGAGGCAATCCGCGAAGAGCATTCACGCAAACCGGTCCAGATGCGCGAGATGATCGAGAGGCTTTTGCCGCGTGCGTACAAGGTGGAACTGTTTGCCCGCGAGACATGGAGCGGGAACGATGTCTGGGGCGACGAGGTGGAGAAATTCGCAAAAGGGGGGCGTGATGTCTGATACACCAAAACCCCCTGCGCATATTGGCACCTATGTGGATGTGCTGGGTGTCGATGGAGCCGTCGAGTTCCTGCTGGAATTCGGCGGGGCAGAACTGTACCTGACGACCACCCCGAAACGCCGCAACCGGCTGGCAGCATTCGTCGGGATGGACAAGGCCGTTGCCCTTGCACAGGCGTCAGAGCGTCTTCCAAAGCGGATTCCGACAGCAAAACCGTGGATCGCATCCGTGTTGAAATCAAAAGGCTTGCCCACAGCCGAAATTGCACGCAAACTGCATGTCAGTGACGTGTCGGTCCGCAGCTGGTTGAAAAAAGCCGGGTTCAGGCCGCATCACGACCCGCGCCAGCACCAGTTGCCGCTATAATCACCCGCAAGCCCTTGCGGGTGTTTTTACCGCCCCGTTAAAGAGCATCCTGACTTCAGCAATCACAGCTGGAGCCGCCGATGAAAACCGTAGACGAAATCGCCAAGGAAATCGTTGCCCGCGAAGGCGGGTTTGTGAACGATCGTGACGACCCGGGTGGCGCGACAAAATATGGTGTCACGATAGGCACCATGCGGCGGCTGGGGCTGGACAAGACAGGTGACGGGCGTATTACGGTTGCCGATGTGCGGGCGCTTACGCGCAAGGATGCCGAAAACATCTTCATCAACCACTACTATCGCAAGCCACGCATCTACCTGTTGCCTAAGCAATTGCAGGCCAGTGTGTTCGATATGTATGTCAATGCCGGGTCAAATGCTGTGAAAATCCTGCAGCGGCTGCTGCGCCGCATGGGGCATGACATATCTGTGGACGGGGTGATCGGCCCCAAAACAGGTGCAGCGGCAAAGCTGGCATTTGCCGAGGCCCCCGACTATCTCGTTGATGCCTACGGGATCGAGCGGCGCAATTACTATCTTCGACTGGCAGACAACCGTCCTGCCTCACGAAAATATGCACGCACCCGGTCAGGTGGCAAAGGCGGCTGGATCAAACGGGCCGAAGAGTTCATCTCGCCAAAATACCACCTTACGGATGCGCAGTTCAAAGCGAGGGTATCAAAATGGGGGTGATCACGGATATTTTCGGGGTGCTGTTTGGCGGCAGTCGCAATGTGGTTAAAGACACCGTCGAGGTGTTTCGCCCCAACGCAGAAGCCATGTCAAAACGCGGGTTCGATCTGGACAGCGCCACACTGAACCAGATGGCGGCGGAATTTGCGGACCGGCAAAATCGCGGGCGGTTCGACCGTTTGATGGACGGCGTAAACCGTCTGCCCCGCCCGATGCTGGTTCTTGGGGTGTTCGGCATTCTGGTCTGGACCTCGATCGACCCGATTGCGGCAGCACAGGTGTTTACCAGCTGGGCCATCATCCCGACAGAGTTCTGGTATGTGGTTCTGGCCATTGTGACCTTTTACTTTGGCGGGCGCTACCAGACCAAGGTGCACGAGATGCAGGCCCGTCTGGCCAATGTCGCCGCAGGAGTTCCTGCCGTGCTCCAAACCATATCGGACCTCGAGGATATGCGCCCGGACCATCCTGCCATGCCGGGGGTGGCTGGAACCTTTACGGACTCATCCGTCGAGAGGAAGTCAATGGAAACCTATATCACCGACAATCCGGCACTGAACGACTGGGAATCCCAGCGGCGCGGCCAAAACTGACAATACTGGACCTGATATATGAGCTTTGAATTCAACCCGACCATTACGATGAACCTGATCCTGTCTGTGATCGTGATGGTCTTTGCGTGGTTCCGAACCCGCAACCACAACGTCGACGACAAATTCAAGGCAGGGTCCGACCGGATGGACCGGCACGACAAACGGCTGACCGTACTGGAGCAGACCGTGACCGCCATGCCGGACAAGGATGACATGCACAACCTGCAGATCGAAATGACCCGCATGGTGGGACGGTTGAGCGAGATGCAAGCCGTGATGGAGGGCAATGCAAAGATAATGGAGCGTCTGGAAACCATCGTCAGTCGCCACGAAGACCACCTGATCGAAGGGAACAAAAACCGATGAGCGATTACGTCGAAACCCTGTCCCGGCACCGCCGACTGACAATCCTGCGTTTTCTGGCCGACAGTCCGGAATATACGTCCAATGTCTCGATCATCGAGGAGGTCTGCAACGGGTTCGGCATAACCTCGAACCGCGATCAGGTGATCACCGATCTGGAATGGCTGCGCGAGCAGGGGTTTGCTGCCTTTGACGGCAAGGGTGACTTTATTGTGGTCACAGCCACAGCACGCGGCGTGGAAGTTGCCGAGGGCAAGGCGCGCCATGAAGGCGTGCAGCGCCCGCGCCCCGGCCAGTAGGGGGAATGATGACCCACCCCGTCCATAGCCCCGACCATTACACGGCGCATCCGTCCGGCGTGGAATGCATCCAGATCACCCGGCATATGAATTTCAATCTGGGCAATGCGATCAAATACATCTGGCGCTGCGACCACAAAGGCAAGCCTGTCGAGGATCTGGAAAAAGCAATCCAGAGTCTGAAGGACGAAATCGCCCGCCGCAAGGCACTGCCCAAGGAAGGAGGCTGATATGCCCCCCACCCGCAAAACCGATCTGCTGCCCGCCGAAATGAAGGACTGGTTCAAACAGGCCCTGAAGGACGGCGGGTTTTCCGGCTACGAGCAGATCGCCGATGATCTGAATGCGCGCCTCGAGGAGGCCGGATATTCCCTGCGCATTTCCCGTGCCGGGGCACAGCGGTTCGGTGCGGAATACAAGGAGTTCGTCAAATATCAGGAAGAGGCAGGTGCCTGGGCGGCTGACTGGATCAATGATCAGGGGCTGGAGGAGGAGGCCAACCGCCACGGCGTGCTGTTCCAGATGCTGACCACACTGGCCTTCAAGTTCATGAAGGGGCAGATGGAGGATGGCCGCGAGGTCGACCCGAAGGAGTTGCATTTTATCGGTCGGATGATGAAGGACATCATGGCCAGTTCCGGCATCCGCGAGCAGCTGATTGCCAAAGAGAAGGAACGCATTCAGGAAGAAGAGCGCGCCCGCGCCGCCACAATGGTCGAGAAGATCGCCAAGAAGGCAGGCATGACCGCCGCTACCGTCGAGGGGATCAAGGCTGAAATTCTGGGGGTGGAGCCATGATTGCTGCCGGTATGATCGTGATCGCATCCGGACTGCTCGCTCTCGGTCTGAATAAACCGCTTTCTGATGACGGTGCTATCGGGGCGGCTATCACTCTGGCCGGAGCCTTGGTTTTCGGCTTGGGCATTGCAGATATCTTCTTCCAATATTTCGGTGACCCGTAATGAACGCTCCGGTTTCACAGGAAGAGTGGGAGCGCCAGCGCCGCGCGGCCACCGAGTCCATGCCCGATCTGATCGACGATGTCGGCCTGCCGAAAATCCTGCTGCCGTATCAGGCGCGGGTGGTGTCCCTGCTGGATAACAGCGCAACCCGCGCGCTGTTCGTCGAGAAATCCCGCCGCATCGGCCTGACGTGGGGGCTGGCCGCCTATGCGGTCCTGCGGGCCGGACGCGACAAATCGGCGGGCGGCATGGATGTGATGTATATCTCGTTCAGTCAGGAAATGACTCGCGAATTTGTCGATGCCTGCGCAATGTGGGCGCGTGCCTTTTCCGTGGCGGCACAGGATGCCGAAGAAACCCTGTTTCCCGACACAGACAAGAACGGGGACCGCTCTATCGCCGCCTTCCGCATCCGTTTTGCCTCGGGTTTCGAGATCATGGCGCTAAGTTCGGCACCGCGATCACTGCGCGGCAAGCAAGGCGTGGTGATCATCGACGAGGCTGCCTTCGTCGATGATCTGGCCGAGTTGCAAAAAGCCGCGATGGCCTTTCTGATGTGGGGCGGTCAGGTGATTGTCTGCTCGACCCACAACGGGGCCGAAAACTATTTCAACTCCCAGATACAGGATATTCTGTCCGGCAGGCTGCCATATGAACATGTCCGGATCGATCTGGACGATGCGCTGCGGGATGGTCTTTACAAGCGCATTGCACTGGTAACCGGGGCGCAGTGGTCACCGGAGGCCGAGGCAAAGTGGCGTCAGGATATCATCGACTTTTACGGTGACGGGGCGGATGAGGAACTGTTCTGCATCCCCAGCCTTGGCACCGGCGCATGGATGCCCGCCCCGCTGATCGAGGCGCGCATGACCGCAACGGATGCGCCCGTGCTGCGGCTGGACCTGCCCGCCGATTACCTGCAACTGCCCACGGTCACACAAAAGAGCCTAATTTCGCCGTTCATGGAAGAACTGGAGGAGGCCCTGGGCAAGGTTGATTTGTCGCTGCGCTATTCGGCGGGGTTCGACTTTGCCCGAGTATCCGACCTTTCAGTGCTGGATTTAATGGGCATTGAACAGCAGTTGAAACGCCGTGAAGCCCTGTCGGTCGAAATGCGCGGGGTGCCGGGAAAAGAACAGATATTGATTGTCGGAACGGTGCTGGAGCATGTGAAATCACGCCTGACAGGCGCGGCTTTCGACGCCACCGGCATGGGCTGGATCGTGGCCGAGGAAATGGGGCGCAGGTTCGGATTGCGCGAAAGCGAGGATGGCTCCGGTCTGGTCTGGGCCATCAAGTTCACCGAGGAATGGTACCGGATACACATGCCGCCCCTGAAGGCGGCATTCGAGGACGATATGATTGCCATTGCCCCGGATGATGACCACCTGTCCGATATCCGGGCAGTCAAGGTCATACGCGGCACCCCGCGCGTACCACCCACCCGGGAGGGTCAAGCGGGCAAGAAACGCCACGGGGATTATCTGATTGCTCTGGCGCTGGCGCATTTTGCCTCCCGTATGCGTCATGTGGAGTATGGCTATCGCGCCGCAAGCCCCCGCAATCAGGATGACGGACGCATGAGCGACCTGCCACCAACAGACAACAATACCCGTGACAGGAAGTGGTGGCGACCACCGCTCGGAGCCGGATTGAGAGGACGTATCTAATGGAACGCAGACCACAACTGCTTGATCGCTGGGGCAACCCCGTCAAACGCTCCACCCTGAAGACCGAAGTGGCAGCCCCCACACTGGGCGGCGTGCGCTCGCCGATCTCCGGCACCCCTGCGGACGGGCTGAACCCGGTCCGGCTGGCCAATATCCTGCGTGCCGCCGACGGTGGTGATCCGGTCCAGTATCTCGAACTGGCAGAAACAATCGAGGAGCGCGACCCGCACTATCTGGCAGTTCTGTCCACCCGCAAACGATCGGTCGGTCAAATCGACATCACGGTCGAGGCGGGCGGCACAGACAAACATGATGTGGCGATGGCGGATATGATCCGGGACTGGCTGAAGCGCGACGAGTTGACCGAGGAGGTGTTCGACATCCTCGACTGTATCGGTAAAGGCTATTCTTTCACCGAAATCATCTGGGACACATCCGCAGGCCAGTGGTACCCGTCGCGGCTGGAATGGCGGGATCCGCGCTGGTTCCGGTTTGACCGCCGCGATCTGGCGACCCCGCGCCGGCTGGACGATAACGGGCAAGAGGTCGATCTGGAAGCCTTCCGCTTCATATATGCCCGCATCAAGGCCAAATCCGGACTGGCCCTGCGGGCCGGTCTGGCCCGCGTTGCAACATGGGGCTGGATGTTCAAGGCCTACACGCAGCGCGACTGGGCAATCTTCACCCAGACATATGGCCAGCCGTTGCGGGTCGGCAAATGGGCCGCAGGTGCTTCTGACGAGGACAAGGACACCCTGTTCAATGCCGTCGCCAACATTGCCGGCGACTGTGCGGCCATTATGCCTGACAGCATGACGATCGACTTCATCGAATCAAAGAATGTCGGATCCGCGCACCAGCTTTACAAGGAGCGTTCTGACTGGCTGGACCAGCAGATATCCAAAGCTGTTCTGGGGCAGACCGGCACGACGGATTCGGTTACCGGCGGGCTGGGGTCCGGCAAGGAACACCGTGAGGTTCAGGAGGATCTGGAGCGCGCCGATGCCCGCACGCTGGCGGCCATCCTGAACCGTGATCTGATCCGCCCGTGGATCGATCTGGAGTTCGGGCCGCAAAAGCGATACCCACGGCTTGTTATTGCCCGCCCCGAGAAAGAGGATCTGGCAGCCTTGTCCAGCGCATTGGGAATACTGGTGCCGCTGGGCCTGCGGGTGAAGGCCAACGAAGTACGTGACAAATTCGCACTGGCCGAACCTAAGGACGGGGATGAAATACTGGAGATTTCGCCAGCCACGGAGCAAAAAGCGCCCGATGCAGGCATCAACATCCCTCAAACCGCCTCCCAGAGCGCCGTTAAATACCATTTAAAGGGCCGGAACGGAAATTCACGACCCATCACCGCCATTCTGGCAGAAAGCCCGCCAGCGGGGCTGTCAGCGCAGGAGCCTGCGGAGGATATTATGGCCGAACAACTGGCGCAGGTGGCTGCTCCTGCGATCGGCGGTATGATCGGGACTATCGAGGCGATGCTGCAAGCGGCAGGATCGCTGGATGAATTTGCCGAGATGCTGCGAAACGGGTTTGACAATATTGACGCCGCAGCCCTTGCAAAAATCATGGCCGAGGCCATTGCGGCTGCCGAGGCCGGCGGACGGGCACTGGTGGAGGAAGACCGTGGCTGAACCGATCCGCGCCACATTCCGAAAACCCTTTTCCGAGCAGGTAGCCGCCTTCCGGCTGCGCCTTGGCAATCTGGTGCCGACATCGGCATGGGATGATCTGCAGCACAGCGCCCATGATCGCGGATTTATGGTCGCAGGGGCCATGAAGGCCGATCTGCTGGCCGATCTCGGGGCGGCGGTTGACCGGGCCATCACCGAGGGCACCGGCATTGAAGCGTTTCGCAAGGATTTTCGTGATATCGTCACCCGCCACGGCTGGCATGGATGGACCGGCGAAGGCACGGCCAAGGGCGAGGCATGGCGCACAAAGGTGATTTACCGCACCAATATGGCCACCAGCATGGCAGCCGGACGCTGGGCGCAGCTGGTCGATGGCAAGTTCAAATACCTGATCTACCAACACAGCGGAGCGGCACATCCCCGCCTGAACCATCTGTCATGGGACGGTCTGGTGCTGCCGTTCGACCATGCGTTCTGGCAGACCCATTACCC
>Ga0256840_1003282_pt1 | contig 13252 bp, 13 predicted proteins | sample 355202metaG_FD_185969 | JGI IMG/M metagenome (GOLD analysis project Ga0256840, IMG submission 185969) | Hydrothermal vent microbial communities from Mid Atlantic Ridge, Atlantic Ocean - 355-202 | ecosystem: Environmental > Aquatic > Marine > Hydrothermal vents | place: Atlantic Ocean: Mid...
AGCAAGCCACCGACGATAATAACAACATAGGTTAGTAAATATTGTGTTGCTGTCATAAAATCATTCTCCCAAGTCTATGCTACAAGTATAGCAAACTACCGATAAGACTTTTAGTATATAATAAAGCTATGATAAAAAACCTCAAAACAAAAGACTTTTCACTTGTACTCTCTGGTGGGGGTGCTTTGGGCATCGCTCATTTGGGTGTGCTGCATAATTTGGAGCAAAAAGGTCTTGTACCTTCAGAACTTGTGGGTACAAGTATGGGTGGTATCGTGGCGGCTTGTCTCTCCATAGGTTTAGATGAAACTCAAATATATAAACAAATACAAGCATTTACTTCTCTTACAAAGTGGGTAAAGTTCTCTTTTTCGGGCAATGCCATTGTGGACAACAGCAAGATAGAAGCCATCTTTACCCAACTTTTTGGAAGTAAAAAGATGAAAGAGACCCTCATCCCCCTCAAACTCATTGCTACAAACCTTTTAAATGGGCATAAACGCGTCTTTACAGCTAAAGATGACATCTACATAAAAGATGCGGTGCTTGCGACTATGGCGATACCTGGTGTCTTTGATGAGCATACCATAGAGGGAGATGTTTATGGAGATGGCTTTTTGTGCGAAAACCTAGGGGTCAACGAAGCCAGTTTTGATGATGTACTGGCTGTAGATGTCTTGGGTTCTAACTCCTTTGATAAAGAACTACCAGACAACTTTTTTAAAACTGCCAATGTTGTGCAAATGTTTGAAAAGTCTTTACGACTACTTATAGCAAACCAAAGTAGAACCCATGTGGAAAATGCAGATAAAAACATCATACTCATAGAGCCTGAGACAAAAAACTACAACACTTTTTCTTTTCATAAACACAAAGAGATACGGGCTTTAGGTTTGGGTCTACTATGATAGAAACAGGATTTACCTACTTAGCCGTACTCAGCATCATAGCTTCAAGTATCGTCTACATAGAAAAGAAAAGTCAGCATAAGCTCTTTGAGTACCTACCTGCTATTGTCATCATCTACTTTGTGGTAATGCTGGCTTCCACTTTTGGACTCTGGGAAAAAACAGAGTCTGTTACGGCTGCTTATAAAAGCGTAAAGTCTAACCTTTTGCCCGCCATGGTATTTCTCATGCTTCTACTTGCAGACATGAGGGAGATAATCAAACTTGGACGAAAAATGCTTCTTACATTTCTCTTAGCCTCAACAAGCATCGCCCTAGGGTTCATAGGGATGTTCGCCCTTTTCCATACTTCTTTTGCAGATGAATCTTGGAAAGCCTTTGCAGCACTCTCTGGCTCATGGATGGGAGGTACGGCAAACATGGTAGCCATACAAGGTGCCTTAGACCTCCCCGACGCTGCCATGGGCTACACCCTACTCATAGACTCCATAGACTACGCCATCTGGGTCATGATACTCCTAGCCCTCGTACCCTTTGCTAAACGTTTTAACACATGGACAAAAGCAGATACCTCTGTCATCGATGAAGTAGGCAAACGCCTAGCCCTAAAAGAAGCAGACAAAAAACCCATCAGTTTTGGTAGTCTCTTCTTTTTACTAGGTGTCGCCCTCTTTGTCTCTGCTCTGGCACAGTATGGAGCAAGTTTTTTACCCACGACAGACTTCCTCACAACCACCACGTGGATAGTCATACTCGCTACTCTTGCAGGCATACTGTTTGCCATGACACCTTTTGCGAAAATCTCAGGCTCCTCAGAACTAGCCAACATCATGCTCTACCTCATAGTTGCCCTCATAGCAAGCCGTGCCAACTTTGCAGAACTCACTGAAGCACCTCTTTACATCTTCGCTGGGTTTGTCATCATAGCCATACACGTGACTATCATGGTCATCTTCGCTAAACTCTTCAAACTTGACCTCTTTAGCCTAGGTGTCGCCTCACTAGCCAACATAGGTGGCGTTGCCTCAGCCCCTATCTTGGCTTCAGCCTACTCAAAAGCCCTCATCCCCATAGGTGTACTCATGGCGATGATGGGGTATATATTGGGTACCTTTGGTGGCTTGATGGTTGGGAAGGTTTTGGAGATGATGGGTTAATTTAGCATTAAATTCACATTTTTTGACATTTTTATGCTATAGTTTGATTAACTTAAAATATAACTAGGAGTTAACACATGAAAACATTAAAAAGAAGCCTTTTGGCAACAGCGGCTATTTTAGCTATGGGTACACAAGCACATGCGGCACAGGGACAGACATCCGTATCCTTTAACTTTCCAAACATCGTCATTTTGCATTATGTAAGTGATGTTACCTTTGACATTCCAGCAACAGTGCTTGGTGGTGCAGACCAAGCAGTGAATGAAGGAACGGGAGGAACGTTCACTACTCTTACAGGTAATACCGGAATGGCCTTAACTATCAACCAAACCCTAAATGGATTTTTAGGTGCTGCCAATAATGCATGGGCAGTTAGAGGTATCACCACAAGTGGTAACATACAGGTATCCATAGCATCTACAAGCTTAAGTGCAACCAACGGAACAAGTACCGTAGCGATGTCAAACCTACAAGTTTCTGATGGAACGAATACTGCACAGACTATCACAGTTCCAGCTCCAGGATTTGCTGGTGCCAATGCAGTCTTTGGGAATGTTCTTATGACTCTTGACTTTTCAGGTGTAACAGTAGCAGGCACACACACGGGTGCTACCTATACGGTAACTGCTACAGCTATCTAACGATAAAGGTGAGGATTATTTGAAATCACTACTCATTTGGCTGGTTTCATTTCCTCTCTTTGCTGCACAGGACTGTACTATCAGGATATTGATAGACCCCTTACAAGAAGATATCTCTGCAAACCAGATAAGCTATGGGGATGAGATATCTAGTGATGACGGTGCGGTTTTAAATATTGCATCAGTAGGAGTTAATCTCTCTTTAACGGTTCTCCTTAGAAATGTGTGGCGATGTAATTTTAGAAGATCGGTAAATAGGCAAAATCTCACTGTAAACTACACACTTGTCTCCTTAAATGGTCAAGCAAATCGTGTGAGCCTTGGGGCTTCAAGTATGCCAACAAGTGTAATGACTAACAATTTACGCTTTCAAAGAAGAAACAGAACCGTCACTGGCGATGTTGCATTTCAATTTGATTTAAGTGACCCACAAATGAAACAGGCGGGTTCATATAGAGGAGTTTTAACCATCAATGTTTACGAAAACTAAAAAACTAGTCACGCTTGTACTCTTGTTCTCAAGTATGCTCTATGCTGTTGTCCCTCCCAAAGCGAAGATAGGTGTCTCTCCTAGTCGTTTTGAGCTTCTCTATGACAACAAACGAAAAACCAATGTCATTACCCTTATCAACTACTCCAATAAAAAGATAACTGCTGAGATTTCTCTCTCCAACTGGACACTAGAAAACGGTCAGATAAAAAATATCGCACCTACAACCCAATCACTCGATCAGTGGATTCTTATTACTCCTGTTCGTTTTACAATCAAACCAAATGACACAAAGACGATTCGTTTTGCTATACGTCCAAGAACAAAACCTACTTCTGGGGAACATCGAGCGATGATTTGGATAGATGAGATTCTTCCAGAAGGAGACTCCGAGGGGATACGCTTTAAATTCCAACTGGGTGTACCTGTCTATTTGAATGTCCCTCCTACTTACGCAAAAGGTCTACTCAATCAAATCACGACAACTGTTGGCAAAGAGAGTATTGATGTGACCTTGGCTTTGCAGAACAGGGGAAATGTACATGACAGACTAACAGGAAGCATCTCATTATGGAAAGCCTCATCCAATATAAGCAAGGCACAAAGAGACAATATCGTCAAAAAAGATCTCAAAAACAAAGCCTTAATCTATACGACAACACTTCCTGCAGGGCCCGTATTACCAAAACTAAAAGCAAAAGATATATTATCTATCCCTAAACCAAAAAGAAAAGGCAAATACCTCCTCTATCTAAAAGGTCACTTTAAAAATGGAAAAGAGATTGTAAAAGAAAAATATATCTATATCAAATAGTATGAAATATTTTTTTGTACTCCTCTTTTTTCTTTTTTCTCTTCACGCAGAGGAGAGCAATTTCGCAGCACTTGTGGTAGATGGTGAAGAGAAAGAGTTTATTTTCTTTTACAAAAAAGGTAAAGAGTTCTATGTAGAGATAACTCTCCTCTCTCAACTTCCAGATATTACTATCGATCCAGAGCATAACAAGATAGTCACCCCTATAGGTGATGTCGTACTAGCCGAAGTACTTAAAGAAAATGAAAATGGATACATACGACTCTTAGATATAGAAAATACCCTCAAGATAGAGAGTAAATACCTTGAAGATGAGTTCCTCTTTTCTATACTAACCCCATGGAGACACCTCAAAGGAAGAAATACCAAAGAGAAGAAAGAGATAGATATCCATCCTCAATCTAATGTACTTAACGGTGTTAGACTCGAAGTAGAAAGTACCTATCAAAATAGTACTTTTACCCATAGAGAAGAGCTACAGGTTATGGGAAGGACACTAGATGGCATGACCAAGATATCTACCCTACAACTGAACGACAATACTCCATATATCAATGAGTTGTACTGGTTAAAGACTGAAAAAAGATACAACATCCTTTTAGGCTTGCAAAATACTCAAGCTCATCAACTGCTTCCTTTTGAGCAAATGACTGGTATACAAGCTGTCTGGGCAAACTATGATCTCCCTGATATCTCTAATAACACGCAGGCAACACTAAGGCCCTCTTTGGGTCCAGATAACAGAATTATCCAAGGTAAAGGACCCATAGGAGGAGCAGTCGTACTGATGATAAATAATAAAGCCAGAATTTCACAAAGAATCAGACTCGACGGTACCTATAGGATAGATATTGGGCAAGAAAACCTATCGAGTTCAGATATGGTAGAGCTATGGATATATGAAAGAGACCCTATTGGTTCTCCAATACGAAAACATAACCTCAATTATATCAGACAAGCAACGATTCTTGAAAAGGGGCAATTGTCTATATTGGGGGGTGCAGGCGCACAAGGGAACAGTTTTAATCCAGACAATCCAGAGAATAACAACAGTGTTGTTGCAAATATGTACCTACGTTACGGGCTAACCGATAAAACGACTCTTGAAGGTGGGGTTATGCAAGACAAGTCTCAAAGAAAATACATACTCTTTGGAGCGACATCAACCCTCACAGACAATATTACATTGCATGCTTCTGTATCAGCTCAAGATAGTCTATTTGCAACGTTTGCAACGGTAGATGGAAGATGGGATAAAGATTTGCTATCTTTGAGATGGCAGACCGAACCTAAAGGATATAGAGGTAACGTCTCCGATAAAAAAGATGGTTTTGTTGATTATATAAAAGAGATAAATGACAGACTCAGCCTTGGATTTAACGGACAATACCATCTTAACGAGAGCAAAGATATCAAATTTTTACTCCCCACCTTACGCTATAGACCCATCGATAATCTTGCCTTAAGCGTGATTCCAAATTATGATGGTTATTATCGATATAGCAGCACCTATACCCCCAATCCAGACTTACGATTGAATTATATCTATGAAGAAGAGAGACATACCTTGTCGATTATTGACAATATCACCGATGAATGGAACATCTATTTTGACGGATCAATAGATGGGAAGATTGACAAAGATAGATATGAACTTGGAGCAACATGGAGAGCAGAAGAGTATAACGATCTCTATTTTGAAACGGGCATGATTTACAGCGATAATGAGGTAGGTGCCAAACTCAATATGAGACACAAGATTATCTCTGGTGTTTATGCCAACTATGAGCTAAGGTATGAACCCTACTTGGATGATAAAAGTAAAACATATGCATTTGTTAATATCATAGCTGACTATGGTATCGTAAATAACAAGGTAATACCGACAAGAGCCCCTATGGGACAAAGAAACATGCGTGGTTATATTGCAGGGAATGTTTATCTACAAGGAACGACTAAAAATATAGATGCAGAAGATATACAACTAATGATCAACCATTCTGAAGTAAAAGCAGGGGTAAATGCCAAAGGAAAATTCTTTGTAGAGAATCTAAAAGCAGGAATTTATACCGTCAAACTGGATGCGTCATCTCTACCAATGGAATATACGCCTGTACAAAGTAGTTATACTGTTAAAGTTGCCAATGGAACAGTAAGCGAAGTAGATTTTTATGTAAATGTTTTTTATGGTATCGCAGGAAAATTACATAGAAAAAATAGTAAAGATCCTGTAGAGGTAGTGCTAAAATCAACAGAAGAGAACAAAGAGTATTTAGCCAATACAGATACATTTGACTACTATCGTTTTGATGGTATTCCTCCTGGAAAGTATCGGTTAACGGTTAACGATGAAAATATCAAAGTTAGCCCGCTTACAGTCATTGTTAAAGATGATTTTCTTTTTGACCAAAATCTTTATGTACGTTCCCAATAGAAAAGGGCATATTGAAAAATTTATTTTTTCAATATGCCTAGTTTTTTGCTACAATACCCTATGAAAATCACAAACATCCATACTAAAGTCCTCAACGCCCCGCTTAAAAACCCCTTTGTTACCTCTTTACGTCGTGTAGATGCTCTAGAAGACCTTGTAGTCATCGTTGAGTGTGATGATGGTACGCTTGGCTATGGTGAAGCAGCACCTACCCCTCAGATAACTGGGGAGACTATGGGGTCTATGATGGCTACTATAGACTACCTAAAGCCTCATATTATAGGTATAGAGATAGAAGCGTTTGATATGATATTAAATAATATATATTCACTCATTGCTAAAAACAGTTCTGCTAAGTCTGCTCTGGAGATAGCCCTATATGACTTAAAAGCAAAGTCTGAAAAGCTCCCTCTTTACCGTATGCTTGGTGGTACCCAAACCAAGTTTTGTACCGACATTACCATAAGCATGGGTGAGATAGACAAGATGATAGCAGACTCACACAACGCTGTAGCTCTTGGCTATGACACACTCAAGATAAAAATAGGTGACAATCCTCAAAAAGATGTGGAACGTGTAGTAGCCATACATGATGCCTTAGACAAGACTATCAAACTTAGACTCGATGCCAATCAAGGCTGGACAGCCAAAGAGTCTGTAACACTTCTACATGCCTTAGAAAGGCAAGACATCATTGCTGAGTTTATAGAGCAACCTGTTCCTGCTGATGATATAGAGGGGTTACAATACATCAAGCAGAGAGTACAAACCCCCCTACTTGCTGATGAGAGTATCTTTAGTCTTAAAGATGCACGCAAACTTTTAGAGATGCAAGCCATAGACTATGTGAACATCAAACTAGCAAAAACTGCAGGCATCACCCAAGCCCTAGCCCTTGCAGAGCTTTCAAAAAGTTTTGGTGTCAAGTGTATGATAGGCTGTATGTTAGAAGGCCCTATAAGCGTAGCAGCAGGGGTGCATGTGGCATCTGCGAAGGCTGACATCATTACTATGCTTGATTTGGATGCGGTAGCATTGCTGGCATCTCATCCTGTGACAACGAGTATAAAGTTTGAGGAGAGTACTATTACGCTTTCCGATGACATGGGGTTGGGAGTAGTATATTGAATACATTAGAAGCACTAAACAGTGGTAAACTTGCAGGTACTACGCACATAAAACTAGCATGTGGGCTTACATCATTTCCACCAGCACTTTTTGACTTGGCAGATACTTTAGAGGTCTTAGATATGACCGATAATAAACTCTCTAAATTGCCCGATGACTTTGGAAAGCTAAAAAACTTAAAAATCTTGTTTTTGTCTAACAACAACTTCACAGAGCTACCTTCAGTACTAGCCAAGTCTCCTAAACTCTCGATGATAGGCTTTAGGAACAACCAAATAGCAACAGTGCCTGAAAATAGCCTACCACTAACAACAAGATGGCTCATACTCACGGATAATGCCATAGAGATACTACCTGAATCTATGGGGGATTTACATCTACTTCAGAAGTGTATGCTCTCAGGCAATAGACTAAGGGCATTACCAAGTACCATGCACAAATGCCATAACCTAGAGCTACTGCGTATCGCTGTCAATCACCTAGAGGCATTGCCTGCTTTTTTGCTTGACTTGCCAAAACTCTCATGGTTAGCTTTCAGTGCTAACCCTTTTTCTGCGAAGCACCCTAACTGTGACACACCACTAGATGAAGTAATATGGGACGAGCTAGAGATACGAGAGCTACTGGGTGAAGGGGCTTCGGGGCTTATCTATAAAGCACTTTATGAAGGTGAAGAGGTTGCCCTAAAAGTATTTAAAGGTGACATCACCTCTGATGGACTCCCTCAAGAAGAGATGGATATCAATATCTCCTTAGGCAGACATAGACATCTTGTCGATGTCTTGGCACAGGTGACAGGACATCCAAAGAAGAAAGACGTGCTTATGCTAGAGCTTATGCCACCTCATTTCTACAATCTAGGTTTACCCCCTACCCTAGAGACTTGTTCTCGAGATGTTTATCCTGAAGGCTTCTCTCTCACCTTAGAGAAAACACTCAAAATACTCCAAAGCGTAGCCGATGCAGCCATGCACATGCATGCACACGGCATCATGCATGGAGACTTTTATGCCCACAACATCATGATAGATGATGATGCCAATGTCATACTGGGGGATTTTGGAGGGGCTAGTTATTTTGAGCCTCATGAGGTAGAAACACGTAATGCTTTAGAGCGTTTGGAAGTACGGGCTTTTGGGTGTTTGGTGGAAGAACTCCTACATCTTAGTCAAAATGACCAAACAAACTCTCAACTTAAAGTCGCCCTTACTAACATCAAGCTCTCATGCTTAACAAAAACAAATGCTAAACGTCCTCTCTTTACTCAGATACATCAGCAACTTTGTCATTTGAGACGATAAAAAGTGTCCCAACCTTTTATCCAATCTAAGTTATAATTTTAACTATATATAAGAATGGATAATCATGGTAATCATAGGCATAGGTAACGTACTACAAAAAGATGATGGACTAGGTGTATATGCAGCTAGTTATTTAAACGATAATTATAACTTTTCCAAAAACATTGACATCATTAATGGTGGAGTTGAGGGGATTCATCTTCTTAATGTGCTTGAAGAAAATGACCATGTAGTAGTACTGGATTGTCTACAGTTAAAAGATGAGCCCGCCTCCATCTACGCCATACCTGCACAAGAGATATCTGGCTATGGACTCAACAATGGGGGTGCTCATGAAATAGGCATACTACAATGTATGGATATGATGGAACTTCAGGGTAAAGAAGTACCTCAGGCTATAGTCATAGGCATCGTTCCGGGGGAAGTTACCTTTGAGTTTGGGCTCAGTCCTGAGCTTGTTGATGCTTTTGAAGGATACATCTCTGTGGTACTCCAATACCTTGCCAAACATGATATCGAACATACTAAAAAAGAAGAAGTCACTTGCTTACAAGATATTATGCATAGAGCAAAAGACCCTTCAGGCGTGATGATTGGGTAGACTTATATCTTTATAGCAGAGGTTTCCCAACCATCATACTGGGCATGATGCGCTTCAGTAATATCTATGAGATTTAAAGTAAGCTCATCTACATCGTGATAAAAAGCTTTATCTATACGGTAAAACTCTAAACCTTTCACACCATCTTCGTTTACAATCTCTTTTCCTATTTTAAATTCCATCTCTTCAAGTACTTTAATCAGCTCTGATTTTTTACTTTCATCTTGAAAATAAAGTTTATGTTCTATGAGACGTTCTAAGTGAAGATTATCACCCTGCTCTTTTAGGTTATCACATACTTTATGGTTTTGTATGATTTGCCACTCTCTTGGAGTTGGATAGAGTAGTTTTTTATAATAGTTCCATTCACCATCTTCTTGGTGTCCATTTGTGACTTCATAACTGCCATGTTCATTGAGTGCAAACTCTATGAAGTCTGGCCAATTGTAGGTGAACTGTACGTAATACAAAAAGGTCACATACCCATCTGATATAACACGTCCAACGTATTTTCCTATACGAAACTTTATCATAGATGCTTCAAGTTTATCTTCCATATAAAGTATCTCAGGCTCTTCAGCTTCTGAAAGTAACCCATTTTCTTTAGGGTCTTTAAGTTTTGCTTTCACAAAAGCAATCGTCGGATAGGTATACCCTAACTCTTCAACCTCCATGGAGATACCCGCATTAAACTGTATAGAGGCTGGTTTACCCTCTAGGTTTTTCATATATAATTCCCAATATTCTTGCATATTCTTTCCTTGATTTCGGCAGATTAAGCCACCGAATTTTATTTTGACTTCAACAGGCTCAGCCACCTACATAGGTTCCTGAGCTTGTCGAAGGATTATTCCATTTCTAGACTCATGAGGTACATATCTTCCCCATCAAGCACTTTGACTTTTAGACTTTCACACTTAGGGCAAAAGTACCTCACTTCATCGACTTCAAATACATTGGCACACTCTTTACACTCTAGTTTTAGCTTTTGTATGTTCTGTATAAACTCTGCATTTTCACAAATAGTCCCCTCTTTAAAGGTGTCAAAGGCAGTTTGTAGTAGTTGTGTCTCTATACCAGACATCACCCCTATTTTAGTGATGACCTTGTTTACTTTTGTTGCATTGTTTGCAGCTGCGTGTTCTTCGCATTGGTTTAGTAATGCTTGGACTACACTGTATTCATGCATGATATCTCCTCTGTATTAAATTTTAATCTTGCTGGCGTCTCTCTTGGGCAAAGTTTATAGACAAACTCACGTCTAAGTGCATGAAAAGAACTCTCTTTGTTCCAAAATTCTGGGTGCATAACACTTAGTTCTTTCTCTTTCAAAGCTTCTATTTTCTCTCTATTTTCTTCCAAATACTCTTGCTTATCCCAGATAAAATCCTCATCATATTTACCCTTTGCAAAAGTGTGCAACGATTCATAATATCTCTCTTGAGCAAACACTTCATCTATCATACCGATATTTTTTGCTCTGCGTACACTAAGTGGCAGACAGTCATTTAAGAGTTTTTCTGACAACTCTCTACCTACACGTTTAGGCAGGGTATAGGTATGATACTCACTCCCACTAAGCCCCAAAGTTTTATAGTGAGGGTTGAGTACCACACCCTCTTTGCCCACTACATAGTCACAGGCAAGCCCCATAAAGACTCCACCTGCCCCTGCATTACGCCCAAAAGAAGCTATGGTTACTACTTCATCTGCATAGAGTATGGCAGAGACGAGGTCGTTCATGGCGTTTATGTTTGCCCAGCCATCTTCACCCTGTTTGGCAGAGTCTTCAAGTATGTTTAGGTGTATTCCGTTGGAGAAAAAGTCCATACCCCCTACAAGTACAAGGACTTCACACTGTGTTTTGAGGTACTCTACGGCATACTTTAGACGCACACACTGTTCAGCACTCATCGCACCATTATGAAAGTTAAAACATAAGTACGCAACATTGTCTCTCATCTCTACACTTGTCTCAAAAAATGTAGCATAACTTTTATCAAAAAGTAGTGGTAGTCTATCTTCTTTTACACCTTTTAACTTCTCTTTGAGTGCATAAGTAGCAGGAAGTTTAAATCTATCTACTTCTTTTAAATGTGTTATCCATACAGCACCGTCTATAGTACCTAAACAGATAGCCCCATCACGTTTAGCAAGTATCTCTTTAGGCTTGCCTCGAAACTTCTCCTCTTTGTGTATACCATACAAGTAGCAAGACACACCCAGTATCTCATCTAGTACACCGGGCAGAGAGTCTGAGAGGTTTATCTTGTCTATAACAGTCTGAGTATCATCTATAGTCCAATCTATCCTTCTTTTGGCTTGTGTAAATGGCTCATGGATAGGGTTCATCAGTTGTGGTACTTTTCTATCATTCTCTATATTTTCAAACAACATATCCAAAGCCTCCAATGAAGCCTGAACTATCTCTTGTCTATAGAGTGAAGCCTTATAGGTATCACGCACCTTAAAGTCCACCTCCGCATAGATGTCTCCACCATCATACTTAGAGTTAGCCCGAAGCACCACAAGCCCCCACTGCTTAGTATGGCTCTGCAAAGCATACTCCAAAGCATTTGCTCCCCTGTCTCCTCGTGGTCCAGGGTGAAAGATGTAGGTGGGGTAGTTTTCATAAATGCTCAGTGGTAAATAGGCTTTTAGAAAAGGACAGAGTATCATCTCTGGCTCGTAAGCCTCTATCTCCTCTAGCATCTGAGTCTCACTGATAGCAAAGCACACCGCCACCTCATGCCCTTTGTCTTGGAGTCTTGTATAAACGGCTTGGGTTTGGCTGTTGAAGGTTGTTACTAGGAGGAGGAGTTTCATGTTATATTGTTGGTTCTTTAACGGCTTCATATAGTTTTACACCTAGATATGTTGGATTTACACGTCCGAAATAAGTCCCCGCACCATGAGTAGCTGTTCCTTCAATGCAATTTAATCTAGATAAGTTAATTAAAGCCAAATAGACATCATAGTTATTAACAATCTTGTTCTTATCAGTATTTTTAATCGTATCTACTAAAATTATATTACTTCCATTTGTCTTTGTGATTTGTTCAATTTTAATAGCGTATGGAAGACATAATGTATCTATAGCATATGCCGTATTTACTTCGAATGTAAAATTACTATATATTTCAACTAATATTCGGGCTTCTAGTGGTGATAACTGTTCCAATATACTAATATACGAACGCTCTAAAGAAAAATCGGCTGTACAATTGACTAGTAAATTAGCCCATAAATTTTGTAAATAGTCATCATCCTCCAATGAAGCTGCTTCTAATAGTGGTAAACCTAATTTTAGTGTCAACTCTTTAGGTGGTTTTTCTAAATTCAATTTTTTTAATTTAGCCTCAGCCTTTAACATTAGGTTTATTTGATTTTCCCATCGTCTATATTTTAGTTTATCATTAAAAATCTCAACAGATTGTTCTAGTGTCGTACCAAAATATTTTGTTATAAAACCACCAAATTTTTCTGACTTATCTAAAGCATTACTAACAGTTTTTGCAACTTCTTGTGTAGCTTTAGCAGTTTCTTCAACGTCACTCACAATCTAAACCTTTTGTGTGTATTAATTCAATATCCAAAGAAACAAACTTCTTATCATTCGTTACTATCAAATCTGCTTCTATCTTCTTTGCACATACATATTGCACGGCGTCTTCATAGTCTTTATACTCTAAATTTGTATCCATACAGAGATCAAATGCATACATAATGTCTTTATCATCAATAGGCACTACTTCAAACAACATGACTACTTTTT
>Ga0256840_1003283_pt1 | contig 13251 bp, 13 predicted proteins | sample 355202metaG_FD_185969 | JGI IMG/M metagenome (GOLD analysis project Ga0256840, IMG submission 185969) | Hydrothermal vent microbial communities from Mid Atlantic Ridge, Atlantic Ocean - 355-202 | ecosystem: Environmental > Aquatic > Marine > Hydrothermal vents | place: Atlantic Ocean: Mid...
GATGATTTCAGGTGGAAAACGGTGCCGTTTGTAGCTGAGGCGTGATTTGGTCATCAGCAACAATTACCCACCAATGCCACTTTCTGCAAATATCGATAGTTAACGTGACAACACCGTTACGGTGCATGCCCTCGCGCAGATGACAATCTACCTTCTTGTTCACTGAGCGACGGCCTTCCCACGACTGCCGGCAATCCGGTTTCTTTGGTTGATGGCACCAAAATCCAGAATTCGTTAGACTGGCAGTCTCCGCTCGACAGCCGTTTTGCCTTTCCGCGCAGTTATCGTTCTGACCAAACCATGCGCTTTTCACCTATCGCCATTGGGTATGGTCAAGCATGGGGGAGCCCTTGGAATGCTCGAATTGTTGATCAGGGGAGTGATGGGCTCTTGGCTGTGCGGCAGAACGCATCCCAATTCTTGTTTACAGGCACAGGGCAACTCACGCCTTACCGTGGTGGCCACAAATTCTCACTGCTTGAGAGTGACCCTGCCGAGGGGAACCGGCCGCGCCTTGCTGATGGAAGTGGCAAACAGGAATTTTATCAAAGCACGGGCGCGACGCGGCTTCTCGAGGAGATACGTTGGCCAGATGGGTATTCAATAACCCTGACTTATGACGCTAACGACCAGTTGGTCTCGATGTCGGATACCAAGGGGCAGATGGCCCAATTTACGTGGGATAGCACCCTGAATGCGGCATATTCAGTGCCTGTTATCACAAAAATCGAGGTGGATACCAACTATGATGGCAGCACATTTGCGCCGGAACTGGCTATGGACTATACCTATTCAACGCCCGCATTTTTCATCGACCAGCTTATTCTGAATAGCGTTAGCCGCACTGATATTGCGCAAGCCCAAACAGAGATGATTTGGGAATATGGCTATTCCACTGATCCTACGCTTGGTGCGCCGCTAAAATTGACCAGTTTGCGGGATGGACGGCTGGATTCTAACGGCCTCCCTTTTGATTTTGCCAACTGGACTTATGAAAAGGTAAATGGGCGAAACTATACAGGCCATGCCATTTCCAGCGCGCATTTTGGTGGCGATGAAGCCGTTAATTTTGCCTTCAACGCCAATAATAGCACAACGCAAACAAATGCTCTTGGTAAAGATACAATCACCGACTTTGCGCTGGTTGCAGGGCGCTATCGCCCTACGTCTCAAACCGGTGTTGCCACGGCAAGCTGCCTGGGAACTTCACAATCTGTGAGTTACACACCAGGCGTCGGCGAGCCAGAGGGTTATGTTTATGAAAGAATAGGCCGAAACGGAGCACGCACCACTTACACACGAAACGCTCGTGGCCTCGTGCTGACCAAAACCGAAGACACAGATGGCCCCGCCCCGCGCATAACCACCTATACATGGGACGCCAGCCTGCGTTTGCCGCTAACGCGCACCACCTCGCAAATGCAGGAGATCTTTATCTATTCCCCTTCTGGGCTGCTGTTGCAATATAGCCAAACCGATGTGCTTGCGGGCAGCCCCGATAATGGCAAAACCCGAACATGGACCTACACCTACACCAGCCTCCCATCGGGCCTGCAAGTGTTAACTTCGGTGGATGGCCCGGGCCTTATCTCGGATGGCGTAACTGACATCACAACCTACACCTATGATGCCAATGGCAACATGACGTCAGAGACAGACCCCAACGGCCTTACAACCCAGTATCTAAATTTTAATGCTGCCGGCCAGCCCACACTTGTTATTTTGCCCGACACTATTGAATGGGCCTTTACCTATGACATTGTTGGCCGTGTTACCAGTGCCACGCGCGACCCGAGCGGCTTTGCCCAAACCATCAATATGACATATGACGTCACCGGCCAGCTTCTTTCGTATAGCAATTTTACCGGAAAAGTCTGGAGCTTTGAATATAACGAAGCCAAGAGGCTGGTAAAAACAATTGACCCCGTTGGCGATACGGCCACCTATAGCTATAACGCCTTGGGGAATATCACCAATACCAGCTATTCCAACGGAGGCAACCCCGCCACATTTTATGCAGATATGCAATATGATGAGCTCGGGCGTATTTTGCAAAGCACGGGGGCCAATGGGCAAATTTCTGCCTTTTCCCACGATGAAGAAGACAATCTATCCTCACTCACCGACCCGCTCGCCAACCAAAGCACCTTCGCATATGATGCGCTTAACCGCCTTACCAGCACCATTGACCGCGCGGGAAATACCACCACCCAAAGCTTTGATGACGCAAATCAAATTACCCAATTCACCGACCCGCGCAGCATAAATACCGGCTTTGCTTATAACGGCTTTGGCGAGCTTGTGTCAGAAGTCAGTGCTGATCGTGGCACCCTGAGCTACACCTACAATAACCGCGGCCTGACCAGCAGTATGACAGACGGGCGCGGGGTTAGTTCAACATATGAATATGACGATGGCAGCCGCTTGCTCGCCCGCCGTTTCCCCTCTAATCCATCAGAAGACCAAACCTTCACCTATGATCTCACCGGAGGCACCCCTTTCAGCATTGGCAAGCTAACCCTAACCAACGACGAAACCAGCCTAACCCGCGTGCGCCGCGCCGCGAATGGCACAATCGAATATGTGCGCACCCGCATTGACGGCATAAATTACATTACCCGCTATCGGCTAAATAGTGCAGACCAAAGGGTTTGGACAGAGTACCCTTCCAAACGGCGCATCTACTATAATTATAATGATGCTGACAATCTCACCCGCCTGCGCACCGGCATTCACATCCAAGTAAGCGGTAGTTATCCGGCTTTGGCGGTGGTAGTGCGAAACGCAACCTACCTCCCCCTCGGCCCGCTTAACAGCCTGCGCTACGGAGATGACTTCACCCAGACCGCTACCTATGATAGCAGTTATCGCCTCACACGCTTGCTTGATAAAAAGGGCCCCACCACCCTGCGTGATGTAACCCTCGGCTATAGCCCGCGCGACAACCTCACCAGCATCACCGATGCGCTCGATGCCCTGCGCAATGAGGGCTACCAGTATTCTGCCCGAGAGCTGCTCAGCCAAGCCAGCGGCCCGTGGGATACGCTTGGCTACACCTATGACGCCGTGGGCAACCGCACCAGCAAGGTGGAAACCATTGGCGCGTCGGTGAATACCCAAAGCTACAGCTACCCGCTTACCAGCAACCGGCTGAGTGATATTTCCGAGGCGGCGGCGCCTGTGCGCAGCTTCACCTATGACAGCGCGGGGAATGTGATTTCTGAAAACCGCCTCGGGGATATTTACACCTACACCTATAACGCCGCCAACCGGATGAGCTCGATGAGCCTGAACGGGGTTTTGCAGGCGGAGTATAAATATAACGCCCTTGGCCAGCAGGTGTGGCGCAAGCTGCACCCCTCGGGCCAAATCATCCACTCGATCTTTGATCTGGAGGGCAACCGGATTGCGGAGTATGACTACGATTCTGTGGCGGGGACGTCTTCATTGCTGCGGGAATACATCTGGATGGACGGTCTCCCTGTGGCCGTTGTTGAGGGTGGCGTTGTTTACTACGTGCGGGTGGACCATATAGGCCGCCCTGTGTTTGCCACGGATGCGACGGGGGCAAAGGTTTGGGAAGCCAGCTACCTGCCGTTTGGCGAGGTGCTGGCCACCACCGGAACCCCCATCCCCCTGCGCTTCCCCGGCCAATGGTTCCAAGCCGAGAGCGGCCTGCACCAGAACTGGATGCGGGATTATGACCCGACGACGGGAAGGTACATGCAAGCTGACCCGCTCGGGCTGGTGGACGGGGCGAGTGTTTATGGCTATGCTCGGCAGAATCCTGGAAGGTATGTGGACCCGAGGGGGGAGCATAGCCGCTCTGGGTTCTGCGACTCTTTGCTTATGATGGGGATACCGAGTGACTGCGCCAGACATACTCACCCGCGTCAGTTGCCATCTTGCAGCGTCAAATCTGGTTCTTTTGATCCTAATGACTTAGGAAACTTAACCCCTGCACTGGAGGATGATAGCACCTGCAGTGCGTGTGAACCTCCTCGAAATTCCTGTACAGAAATGTATACACAATGTATTGCATCAGAATTAGGAAGATATTGGGACCAAGAATACGGAATGAGCAGGTGCGGAAAATGTAACTCAATTTGTTGGGACACGGGATCATGGCCGAACCGCACTTATGGTGGCTCTAGTTGCACATGGAAAGGGCATTGAAATGGCTACAGAGATGAAATGGCCTAATTCATATATTTCGGCGATAAATGAAGCTGTTAACTTGAGTCTATCTTTAAAGATTGAACATTCACTTTCAGCTATTGAAACGGTCGAAAAGAATTTTCTTAGCCATAAGGTTTTCGAAAAGAATTCCAGCGAATTCAATAAATCTATTTTTCGAAATAAATTATTGGCTCTAACTCTTTCTGGATGTTCAGATGTAAAGCTACTTTTACTTCAGTTGTTTCTAGATATGATTACATCAAATTTGTTTGGAGACGTCGAAATAACTCGAGATGCGCGAACAATCGTTGGAAAAATAAACTCTGTTGAAGGCTATAACTTTCAGGATTTTAGCGAAGACCTTCAATTTATGGCATCGGATTTGGATGTGAGGGCACAGTTAGATAAAATTTTACGACAATTCGGAACCTAAAAAGGATAAAAATGGAAAATATGTAGAATGCGTTGGCCACGGGCATTTGAGCCTTGAATATTTATGTTCATCGGGCGGCCTGTGTTTGCGACCGATGCGACGGGGGCGAAGGTTTGGGAGGCGGTTTATTTGCCGTTTGGGGGCATGCTGGCGAGCTCCGGCAGCTTCCTCCCCCCCGTCGGCGGGCCACCGCCCGCCCCCGGCACCCCCACCAGCTTCCCCCTGCGCTTCCCCGGCCAATGGTTCCAAGCTGAATCCGGCCTGTACCAGAACTGGATGCGGGACTATGACCCGACGACGGGGCGGTATATGCAAGCCGACCCGCTCGGGCTGGTAGACGGCGCGAGTGTTTATGGCTATGCTCGGCAAAATCCGGGGCGGTATTTCGATTTCTTCGGTTTAGAAAGCGGTGTTGCGAACCCAGGGGACTTTGATATTGGCATTGGCGATATTATCGGGGGAGGTATAAAAATTGGTGGCCGTCTTGTCGGTGGCGTGATTGCAGGTATTTTTTATCCAAGCTCGACGGCAGTTGATGATACAATAGAAGAAGGTTCAGTTTGCGAACCAAACAAACCAGATTGCGGCGATCATTTTTCACAATGCGTAAACACATATTTGGGGTATAAAAACTCGGGAAGTGTGTATGGCGAAACTGCGTGTACAGCCTGTTTCAATCAGTGCCGTGTGGATAACGGCGTGTGGCCTAACAGGGTTTTAGGAGTTGACCGGTGCGACTACTGGAATTTACCGGGAGGAGGATGGATACCATGAACAAAGGTCTAGTTGAAAAGGATTTCTTGATCTATTCTAATGATTTAGTGCTTTCCGGCATTACGAACGGCTATGATGATGCTCGGTCATTATTGCATCAGATTGAAAAAAATATCTCGTCGGGCCTAGTAGGCCCCAACCCAAAACCCGAAAGGGTGGAATTTTTGAAATACCATGCGTTTATTATTACTGGGTTTCAGGGTGCTAATCTTGAAGATACATTAAGAGAGCTAGCGGAGTGCTGCAAATCAGGCGTCTTTTCTGATGATCAATTGGTTCAATTAGCTAAGTTATCTATTGCTTATGAGCGCGATCGCAATAAATCGAATATCGATAAAACGAAAACTGAAATCGTTAAACTATATAATAAACATCGGGTTTTACCGGAAGATTCAAAGCGGCTTTGGGAGGCGATGAACGATGTTGTATGAATCTAACTGTATTGCTGCGTGGTTGATAGGAAGGGATGTTCATCCGCACCGATCACATCGGGCGGCCTGTGTTTGCGACGGATTCCACTGGTGCCAAGGTCTGGGAAGCCAGCTACCTGCCATTTGGTGAGGTGCTGGCCACCACCGGAACCCCCATCGCCCTCCGCTTCCCCGGCCAATGGTTCCAAGCCGAGAGCGGCCTGCACCAGAACTGGATGCGGGATTATGACCCGACGACGGGAAGGTACATGCAAGCCGACCCGCTAGGGCTGGTAGACGGGGCGAGCGTTTATGGCTATGCTCGGCAAAATCCGGGGCGGTATGTGGACCCCACCGGGCTTTGCCCGATGTGTGCCGCCGTGGTCATTGGGGCAGGCGTGGGGATAGTAACGGGCTATGTATTGGACCTCGCTTTCGGAGATGGGTGTTATACTTTGGAAGAGGCTTTTGCTGATGGAATGCTTGGCGCGATTGGAGGTGGTATTGGTGGCGCGGCTGGTCGAGCAGGTCTTCAAGGCTGGTTACGTGGGCTTACAAATATGCAAAAAGGTAAAGTCGGAGAGCTGGCCTCCTTGATACGAAATCGCCTAGCTGGTAGTAAGCTCATCTGGACACAACAACGGACACTTGGTTACCGCTCGATTATTGACAGCTATTGGCGGGGGAGAAATGGTACCAAATATTTTGTAGAATCCAAGTTTGGCACAGGGAGTCTGAATCCCGTTCAAAGAACTGCACAGCGTGGCTTAGGTGATAGCTATAGAGTAGAAAGATGGCCTTATACTTTCTGGGGCAATGTCGGCGCTGGAGGCGGTGCCATTGCAGGCGGTGCCGTTGGTGGTGCTCTTGGAGGAGCGTTGGAAAATGAATAGTAGGTTTGTTTTATGAGGGCCGCTGATGTCGCTATCTACGAAAGAACTTAGAAGAGAATTGAAACGGCAATGCAAAGTGCACCTGATTCCTTATTTAAACAAAAATGGGTTCTCTCAAGCAGCTGTAATTGTTGATCAGCCGGAAACAAAACCAAGCGGGATTTTCCCGTTTGGGAAGCAAGAACGTATAAAATCTGGCAACCTTGAAGTGATACAAATTCAATTTGATAAATATGGAAGGCCTGCAATGAGGATTGCATTTGGGAAAGTGCCTGTATCTGGTATAATCACCCCTTGTGGTGAATCTATAGATATGAATGACGCTATTCTCACATGCCTTCCAGTTTTCTATGAGCTTTATAGTTCACGTTTTACAAGACGCTGGTTCAAGTTAAGTCTTTTAGAACCAAAAACAGAACACTCCTTGGAACGGTTAGTCAGATATATCCTTGAATTGTCGAATGAACTGCTTGTTTGGTTTGAAACTGAGAACATTGGGAAGCATGTCCATGTCGTTGATCAAAGATAAAAAACGTATACATACAAACGGTCCACATGTCGATTCTTGAAGGAGGGTCATCCACTCGATCTTTGATCTCGAGGGCAACCGGATTGCGGAGTATCTTTATAACGCTGACACGGGGACATCCACGCTGCTGCGGGAATATATCTGGATGGACGGGCGGCCGGTGGCCGTGGTGCAGTGGGGGGTGGTTTATTATGTGCGCACCGACCATATCGGGCGGCCTGTGTTTGCGACCGATGCGACGGGGGCGAAGGTTTGGGAGGCGGTTTATTTGCCGTTTGGGGGTATGCTGGCAAGCGCCGGCAGCTTCCTCCCCCCCGCCGGCGGGCCACCGCCCGCCCCCGGCACCCCCACCAGCTTCCCCCTGCGCTTCCCCGGCCAATGGTTCCAAGCCGAATCGGGCCTGCACCAGAACTGGATGCGGGACTATGACCCGACGACGAGAAGGTACATGCAAGCTGATCCGCTCGGGCTGGTGGACGGGGCGAGTATTTATGGCTATGCTCGGCAAAATCCGGGGCGGTATGTGGACCCAAGGGGGGAAGTTGCCCTTCCAGGCGCAATCATTGGCGGAATAGCGGGCGGAATAGCAGGTTATAGTTCCAGTGGATGTGTTTCAGGAGCAGTTGTGGGAGCTGTCGTAGGTGGTGCCTTGGGGGCAGTGGGCGGTCATTATGCGCTAACAGCGCGGGCGGCAGGAGCCATAGGGGGGGCAGGATCAGCTGTGGGCCAAATTGCTGCAAACATGGCTTCGGAATTTGATTGTGGCTGCAAGCAACCTCTTCCCTTCACTGATCTTGTTACAAGCGGTCAGTTTTGGGCTATAAATGCCGGCGGTGCCTTAGGTTCCGGTGTTGGCGCTTATGCAGGTGGAAGAATTGGTAGCGGCTTGTCTCGATATTTATTTGGCATACCAGCTACAAGAAATCCATTTAGAGTCAGAGGAAGCGGCTTGGTTTCGGATATTGTAGAAGGCCTAGTCGGCGGTGTCGGATCTGGAATCGGTGAATTTGGGGGAGGCTATCCATGGAGGTAATGCAAAGCATTTTTTTGGCTTGGATGCTCCCTGTAATAGTATCTATATTCCTTGCGGTAATAGCATTCTGGATTGCGAGGAAAAACCTCCAATCACAAAAAATACTGGTGGTCGTTAGATTTATCTGGGGTGGGGTAGTTATCACATTGGCCTTAGTGAGCTTATACCACATTAAAGAATATAGCTTTCTAAAGTATCATTTTTTTGTTTATTGCATTTTGGGAACTGCAGGAGTTTTCGCCTACGACCGAAAACACGGTGAGAATAGATGATGAAAATTTAGGTTTTATCCCTCATATCCTGAGCAACTTGTGAGGTGTAAACGGCGGAGCAATACTAGGCCACAGTAGCGGCGGCACAATGCGGTCGCGGGCGGCGTAAAAACCGGCCACTTTGGCCCTTTCATTTATGGGAGGGTTTGGGGATTTATACTGTGAGACCTCAGCATAACCCGCTTTTACATCACATCAAGGATATAAATCCGTTTGGTGGATGTGAATGGGCAGCCTAAATCGGGAATTTATGGTTTTCCGAATGGAATTCCGTGATTTCAGGCGCACTTATCCTGCGAATTCCGGTTCCGGCAGGCCATAGAGCAATAGGAATTTAGCCCCTTTCTGGATATTGTGGGCAATGGCGGCGAGGCCGTAAAATGTCAGGTTTTCGGCCAGCCCCATCAGCCGTGTTCGCGCTAGTCCGTAGCGGGATTTATAGGTGGCAAAGGGGCGTTCACCGCCGGAGCGGGTCGTGGCAATTTCGGCGTTTCGGGCTTTATCCGCCTCCGATATCGGATGGCCACGATAGCCCTTGCGCTGCACCCGATCCTTGATGCCAAACCGTTTCAGCTTGGCCCGTGTGTAAAACGCAGTGCAATAATGGGCCACAGAAGCAATCACATATTGTGATTGTAGCGGAGTAAAATACCGCCAGTTTGTGTCCTTCGTATAATCGGAGGGCGGGAGATGTATTCTGTGGATATTTATAGTCGTGTGCGGCGAGCTTGTTTGAAAGACGGCATGTCAGCCCGAGAGGCTGCGCGTTATTTCAACAAGGATCGTAAAACGATAACGAAGATGTTGAATCATGAGTTGCCGCCAGGGTATCGCCGTTCAAAAGCACCAATACGACCAACTCTTGATGGCTATGTTGGTGTTATCGACGAGATTTTGCGAGCCGATAAAGCGTTGATCAAAAAGCAACGTCACACGGCCAAGCGCATTTTTGAACGTCTGCGCGATGAACATGGATATGCTGGCAGCCTGACCACGGTGACCTATTACGTGCGCGAACAAAAGCGGCGCACTAAGGAAGTGTTTGTGCCGCTGGCGCATCGCTCGGGCCATGCACAGGTGGATTTTGGCGAGACCCTTGGCGTGATTGGCGGCGTGGAGAGCAAGATCCACTTCTACGTGATGAGCCTGCCGCATTCTGATGCGGTTTTTGTGAAGGGATATCCCGCTGAGACAACCGAGGCGTTTTGTGATGGCCACGTCTCGGCTTTTGCCTTCTTTGGCGGTATTCCCCAATCCATTCTCTACGATAACACCAAGATCGCTGTGGCTCGTATTCTGGGTGATCGCACCCGTATCCGCACACGTCGGTTTACAGAACTCCAATCGCATTATCTGTTTGATGACAAGTTCGGTCGGCCAGCGCGGGGCAACGATAAAGGCAATGTTGAGGGCATGGTCGGATATACACGCCGCAACTTCATGGTGCCCGCGCCGCGCTATGATAGCTTCGATGATTTGAATGCATATCTGGAACAGAGGTGTTTAGAGCGTCAGGGTGACCAACTGCGGGGACACAATCAAACTATCGGTGAGCGCCTGATGTCGGACTTGGATGCCCTGATGGGACTACCTGTCGCAGAATATGAGGCCTGCGACCACCTGCCCCGCCGCATCGGTGATCAGCCGAACGCTGGCCAGATGGTCGCGGCGGAGATAGCTGACCGCCTCCGCCGCCCCTCCCGCATCGGTAATCCGGAAATCGGGGTGCGGCTGCAGGATGATGGACTCCCCCGCCCCGCCAAAATCCCGTATCTCCGCCATGCCCGCGTAGAAGGTCTCCACCCCGCCCACGGCTTTCGTCTGCCGCGCCCCATCAGGTCCATAGGTGTAGGCCGTCGTCTGGCCTGCAACCTGCACGCTTGTCGGGCGGTTGTTATAGCCGTAGGCAATGACCTTCCCCGCCAGCCCCTCGGTCATATTGCCGTTGGCGTCATAGCTTAGTGGATCACCGCCCGCGTTGGTTGGTGTGTGTGGACATGACAAGTCAAATTCGCTGGGCGGCTATGGCTCTATCGTAAACTTAAGGCCAAACTCGGTCAGTTTTTGCAAGATTGAAGCAGAATGATCGGCGAGTTCCAACTCCACCTCTTCATCGTTCATCACGCGGTCAACTACAGACTTTGCTTCAGCCAAGCCCATACTGAAGGTATCTTGCAAAAAGTGATTGAACTGAACCTTATTAAAACCAACATGCCATCTTGTGATTATAAATTTTGTCATTGATCCACCCTGATTGTTATGTCCCGCGGCTTATGCCCTGGATTGGCACCAGTTGTTCTAACGCCACCTCGAATAACAACCTGTTCAACACCGTGCTGTCGGCCAAGATCACGTGCAAATTGCCGCAATTCCCTTAGGCTGCTTGAACCAGCTCCAGCACCATCTATATGAAGTCCATTCAAAATCAAACTATTTCCTTCTATTATCTGGCTCGTGATAACAGTTATTTCACTCCCATTCGCACCCGCCATGGAATACTCAAATACGTCTCCATCTTGGTTGATAATTTGTGGGCCACCCTGTGAATCACTGCCTAAATTATCAAGCGTTGCAATCCCAATTCCCAGCAATGCCGCACCAGTAGGGTTTGGCGGCTCAGGAGGTTCTTCGTCGAGCCTTTGATCCGCTCCATCGCTATTGTGACCCACTCCGGATCCAGTGGCTTCATCATCGTCACCGCTCATCATAGCAATAAGCCCACGGACCATAGCCCCGCTTGGTGCGGCAGGGACATTTATTTTCACTTCTCCGCCGGGACAAATTGTTATTGGCCCTGCTTCAAGCATATTTGCAGAATAACAACCAAGCCTTACTTGATGCCCATTCCGATCACTCAAATTCACCGGATCATTAAAACTATAGCTATAACGGTTCGTCCCCACCCCAGCCTGTCGCACCTCCCACCAGTCGGGCTGGAGGAAGCGGCCTAGCAGGGGGTCGTAGTAGCGGGCGTTGAGGTAGAGGAGGCCCGTTGAGGCATCAAACCGCTCCCCGATAAAACTGTGTTCCTCGGGGGTGGAGGCCAGCAGGGTGGCTGTGGTCGGGTCGCCAAAAGGCGTGTAGCTGGTCGATTGCTCAACCTGCCCCACCCCACCCCAAATCCCATATCTCCGCCATTACGATGATCACATTTCCGTTGGCTCGATTCAGAATTGCATGGGTGATATTCGATATGCTGCGAAACTCAAATCTGGTCGAGATTAACGCGGTGTCCATACCAGAACAAACCCAACAGTCCCCAATATTCATGTGTCCCACTAACAAACGCTCGGTGACTTTCGGGGTCGTCGCATTCGCCTATATCCATTTTTAGAATATCCGCACACATATCATAAGAAACCTCAATACCTCTTGAAAAAATCAACACATCAAAAATTTTGAAATCAATTTGCCAATCATCTACAAAACCAGCCCCCGCATGAATTTGCCCGAGTGAAGCGCGAACTTCCTCTATAGGCTGTCCAATATATACCAGGTCCCATGCAGATAAGCCGCTCCATACTGAAACATTCGTATTGAAAAACACAACCAGCGTATAGGCAGCCAGCAACAAAATTTTCAAAACAGCTTTTATCATTGCATCCCATTGTATCTGGAGAATGCGGGTGCCACCATAGCCCCCCATCCTGTCAAAAACTCCGCATCTCTATAAACAACACCGGTGTTGGTATTTGCCCCAACAGCCCCCCAGCCGCCTACCGGGGAATGAGAAGCACCTTTTTGATCTACGATATTTACATCCGAAGTGTAAACCATAGTATGATGCCGGCCTGAACCATACCAGCTAACCACATCTCCGAAAGCAGCGTCTGATCTACCAGCAAGAGCTTGCACACCGTTACCTTCTCCTTTGGCCCAATGCTCCGCTAGGATGGGCGTCGTCATTGCGTAGCTTGACACAAGTGCATCAGCCACAGAGCTAACTCCAATAAACTGAGAGAGCAGACGAATTTTTAATGGCGTTCGATCAAATGTTGGGCTTGAACCAAAACCCGCGATCATTGAATCTCGAACCAACGCATTGCACTTGTTTGTGCCGCCAACAAAGTATGAATCTAGACTGGCACTTTCTGAATAAGAAGAATCGCCAATTCTATTGATTGCAGCAATACCTGCCGCAATATGCCTTGTTCGCGGAACAATAACTTCCGTTCCGGCTCTGTTGGCAACAGAAATGTCTCGCCAATGGCGATTAAGGCGTCTAAGTCTTGCTCTTGTCACCCCAAGCGAGCGCGCGATTGACCTCACTGAATCTCCTTCATCCCATGTAAATCTGTCCCTTCGTGCATGATAGGTAATATTTCCATTCCTATCACTCAGATTAATAGGGTCATTGAGCGAGTAAGCATACCTGTTTGTCCCTACCCCACGGCGACGAGGGTCCCACCAGTCGGGCTGGAGGAAACGGCCTAGCAGGGGGTCATAGTAGCGGGCGTTTAGGTAGAGGAGGCCCGTTGAGGCGTCAAACCGCTCGCCGATAAAACTGTGTTCCTCGGGGGTGGAGGCCAGCGGGGTGGCTGTGGTCGGGTCGCCAAAAGGCGTGTAGCTGGTCGATTGCTCAACCTGCCCCGCCGCGTTGGTGATCAGCCGGACAGAGGCCAGATGGTCGCGATGGAGATAGCTGACCGCCGCCCCCGCCCCACCCGCATCGGTAATCCGGAAATCGGGGTGGGGTTGCAGGATGATAGATTCATTCGGTGTTGTCAC
>Ga0256840_1003284_pt1 | contig 13250 bp, 11 predicted proteins | sample 355202metaG_FD_185969 | JGI IMG/M metagenome (GOLD analysis project Ga0256840, IMG submission 185969) | Hydrothermal vent microbial communities from Mid Atlantic Ridge, Atlantic Ocean - 355-202 | ecosystem: Environmental > Aquatic > Marine > Hydrothermal vents | place: Atlantic Ocean: Mid...
TGATGAAAAAAAAGCGATAGAAGAAAAAATATCAAAAGAGCTTTTTAAAAGAGTAACTGCACTCTATGGTGAGGGAAAAAAGAAAGACCCTGAAGTTTTTAAGGATGATATTCGCCTTGATCATAAAAAAGTAAAAACAGTTGTGAGTTACCTTGAAGATATAAATCTTAGTGAAACAGACTTAGACTCTAAAGGGAAGGCATTTGAAACTTTTATGGGTTCATACTTTAGGGGAGATTTTGGGCAGTTTTTTACACCTAGAAATATTGTTAAGTTCATTGTTAGTGTTTTACCTATCACTCATGATAGCAAAGTGATTGACACATCTTGTGGTAGTGGTGGTTTTTTACTTTATGCACTTGATAAAGTGAGACAAGAAGCAGATGAATATTATCAACATGACCCAGCAAAACACTTTAGACATTGGCATGACTTCGCAGAAAAAAAGCTTTTTGGCATTGAGATAAATGAGCAGATAAGCCGAACTGCTAAAATGAATATGATTATCCATGATGATGGTCATACCAATGTCATCACAAGTGATGGACTCCTTAAAAGTGATGTAATGATTGAAAAAAGTGGCAATGATGGATTTAAATATAATAGTTTTGACTTCATTATCACAAATCCACCTTTTGGCTCATCTGTAAAACAGACAGAATCAGCATACCTACATCAATATAGCTTAGGAAATAAAGATACTTCTTGGCTAGACTTGAAAAACTCTGCTTCAACTGAGAGAGCCAACCAAAGCACAGAAGTGCTTTTTATAGAGCAAGATTATAACTTTTTAGTAGAGGGTGGTTTTTTAGCCATTGTTATACCTGATGGCATACTTACAAACAGTTCTATGCAGTATGTAAGAGACAATATCGAGCAATGGTTTAGAATAGTAGCCGTCATCTCTCTTCCTCAAACTGCGTTTGCTCATACAGGTGCAGGGGTGAAAAGTTCGGTACTGTTTTTACGAAAACATAAAAAAGATGCAACTCAAAAGATAGAAAATCTCAAAAAAGAGATACAAGAAGAGGTAAAAACTTCAAATGAATATGCCCAAAAAGTAAAAGCCATAGAAAAAGCAAAAAAAGATGAGATAGCTACCTATAAGGGTGACAAAAAGAGTGAAGCTTTTAAAGAGTTTAAAAAAGAGCTAAGTGAAAAGTACACCTCACAGATAAACAATCTCAAAGATGACCTAGAAGAGATATACATAAAAGAGAAACAATCTAAACTAGATGACTATGCTATATTTATGGCAATAGCCCAAGATATAGGTTTTGATGCTACAGGTAGAAGTACAGGAAACAATGAACTAGAAGTGATACAAAAAGAGCTTACTAGATTTATCCAAAGTGTGATTGATGATGAATAAAAACATAATCATAAAACTCCAAGAAGAGTTTAATCAACAAAAGCTTAAAGGTTCTGAGAATGAGTGAGTTTAGGTTGAGTGATGGGGTGGATAAGGGTAAGACATTTTTAATTAATTATTCAAGTTTAGACAATAGGTATGACCCAAAATTTTATCATAAAAATTTTACTGATAATATTGATAGGATTAAAAATAATAATTACTCAAAACTAAATGATGTTATAGAATTTTCATCAGAAACTTGGAATCAAAAAGATTATTTTGAAGATACATTCCCATACATTGAAATAAGTAAAATAAATACTTTAACTGGAATTATTGAAGAAATTAAAAAAGTTGAAAAATGTAAAGCTCCAAGTCGTGCAAAAATGATTGTTAGAAATAATGATATTATTATTTCAACTACAAGACCAGATAGAGGGGCAATTTCTTATGTAAAAACAAATGATATATTAATAGCATCTACAGGTTTTTCTATATTAAGAGATATAAAAAATAATATAATTACAAAAAAATACTTATTTTATATTCTAAAACTTCCATTAGTATTGCAACAATTTAATCAAAGAAGTAGTGGAGGAAATTATCCAGCAATAACACAAGAAGAAATATCTAAGGTCATAATACCAATACCAACAAAACCAATTCAACAAAATATTATAGATATGATGGACAAAGCCTATTTATCTAAAAAACAAAAAGAGAAACAAGCAAAAGAGCTACTAGAGAGCATTGACACTTATCTTTTAGATGAACTTGGCATCACTCTGCCTGAAGTTGATAATAGTTTGGATAAAAGAATTTTCGAGGTTAATTTGAGTGATGTTAGTGGGGGGAGGTTTGACCCATTTTATTATAAATATTGTGTAAATGTTATGAAAAGTATAAAATACGAAGAATTGGATTTGATTGAATTAGCTAATATTAACAAAGGTCAAAGTATTACTAGTAAAGATATAGTTGAAGGTAAATATCCTGTGATTGGAGGAGGACAAACAAGTCCATATAACCATAACAAATGCAATCATGACGATAACATAATAACAGTTAGTGCGTCAGGTGCGTATGCTGGTTATGTTTGGTATCATAATTATGCAATATTTGCTTCTGATTGTAATGTGTTACAATCTAAAAATGAAGAAGAGTGTAAAACTGTATTTTTGTTTAATGTATTAAAGTTAAAGCAACAAGAACTCTATAATCTACAACAAGGGTCAGGACAACCTCATGTATATGCTGATGACATTAAAAACATAAAAATCCCACTCCCCCCAATAAAAAAACAAAACGAAATAGCCGAGCATATCCAAAACATAAGAGACGAAGCAAAACAACTTAAACTTGAAGCCGTGCAAGAGTTAGAGAGTGCAAAAGCAGAAGTTGAAAAGATGATACTAGGTTTATGATGCAAACTATAAAAATACAAATACACCATAAAGAGCCTTTAACAGTAAAAAAAATAGCTACTATTTTATATGATGAGATTGGTGAAGAGTATGACTTGATGATTGAAGATATAGAGGATTATTTTACCTTTTGTAGTTGTACTGTTTTGCCTAATGAAACTTTTATAAGTGTGGTAGAGTTTAGCTTACCAGAGTTAGAAACAAGAGAGGCTAGCATTAAGGGTATTGTTTTTTCATTTTTAGATAGTGTTGCATGTATAAGTGGTGTTATAAACATAACTAAGATGAACGATAGCATTTTACAAGAGATGGCACTAAAGTATTATGAGCAGATTATAGAGCTTGAGATGGATATGAGAGATGTTTTAACCTATATTGTCACCTATAGTAGTAAAACTATAAATGAAGAATTTTTTAAAACATTTGGCATCAACAAAAGTGAGAAATTAGACAATGCTAACATAAAAGAAAATTTTGAAAATGGTCTCTTTTATATCTACTTTAATCATTATGCCTCTTTTACTCAGCCTCAAAAGCTAAAAGCTGAAAAAATAGCAGAGTTTTTACAAGAACCTCACATAAGTAGCTTTGAGCAACTAAAAACAAAACTTCAAGATAGAGGTTTAAAAGAAGATAGACACATCGACTTTATAGCCTCAATAAAAGATAAACTTAAGCCTATAGAAAAAATGAGAAATGCCATCATGCATATTCGTAATATATCAGATAATACTATTAGAAATTTTGAAATGGCGATTGAAGACAATGGAGTAAATAAAGGGATTAAAACTCTTATAGAAGATTTTTGGAATAATGAAAATGAGATTTTACAACAACAAACTTTTATGAAATTAGCAGAAATTGAAATAAGAAATATATTTAAAGAGATTGATGAAAATAAAAACTCTGATTATTGTAGTCAAAGTGATATAGTTAATACAATGCTAGATAATGATTATCAAGATTTAGAAACTTTTCAAAATGATGTTTTAGAGTATATTGATGATGAAATAAATATTTTAAATTATGCTATTACAGATGAAAATTATCAAGAACTTAGTTTAGCAATACAAGCACTTTGGGGTGAAGATGAATAATTTAACAATTAAAGATGAACTCACAGAATTTTTACTCTACAGTACTCCAACAAGTAATGTAAAAGTAGAGATTTTTATGCATAATGAAACTGTTTGGCTTCCACAAAAAAGAATGGCTGAGCTTTTCGGTGTAGATATCTCCACTATAAACGAACATCTAAAAAACATCTACAAAAGCCATGAGTTAGAAGAAGATGCAACTATTGGGAAATTCCCAATAGTTCAAACTGAGGGTAAAAGAGAAGTAAAAAGAGAAGTTAATGTTTATAACCTAGATGTTATTCTTTCAGTTGGTTATCGTGTAAACTCATCTAAGGCTACACAGTTTCGTATATGGGCTACTAAGATTTTAAAAGAGTACATCATCAAAGGCTTTGCCATGGATGATGATAGACTTAAAAACGGTAAGCACTTCGGAAAAGACTACTTTAAAGAGCTTCTTGAAAGAGTTCGTTCAATTCGGGCAAGTGAGAGGAGAATTTATCAACAAATCACAGATATATTTGCTGAGTGTAGTTTTGATTATGATAAAAAATCTCAAACCACAAAAGATTTTTATGCAACTGTTCAAAATAAATTTCACTTTGCTATTACAGGTAAAACGGCAGCTGAAATCGTATATGAAAATGCAGATATATCAAAGCCATTTATGGGGTTGAAAACTTGGAAAAACTCACCTGATGGACGAGTGTTAAAATCAGATGCAAGTATAGCAAAAAACTATCTTGGAGAAGATGATATTAAAAAACTTGAAAGAACTATAGGTGCATACTTTGACTATATTGAAAGAATTATTGAAAATCGTCAAGAATTGAATATGAAAGATGTAAGTGAATCTGTAAATAAATTTTTAGAATTTAATGAGTTTCAAATTCTTGAAGGAAAAGGAAAAGTTTCACATATACAAGCAAAAGAAAAAGCTTCAAAAGAGTATGAAGAGTTTAATAAAATACAAAAAATCGAATCTGACTTTGATAAAGAGATGAAGAAGTTACTTCGTTAAAACACACACAACAAATACGAGGAGATGAATAATTTACCTAACGGTAATTTATTGCTCACGACAATCGTTACAATCCAAGTATTAAATTTATAATCTTTACAATTATTAAGAAATAATGTATAATATTGTAAAGGAAGTGTTTGATTTTTGCAAAAGAAAAAGCGAGATTGAAAAAAAGTGGTAATATTATTGCTGACATGGACTTAATGATAGCTAGCATAGCAATTGAGAATGATTGTACTCTTTTTAGTAATAATATAAAGCACTTTGATAGAATAAAGAACTTAGACCTTGAACAAAAACTTTGTTAGTATAGTTCTTCTTTTAGCACTTAACCTGCTAGACTTAAATGCATCCACATATAAATGGAGTGCTTCAACAGATAAAAAAATAGCCTATGTAAATGAGGCTGTTTTACTTACCTGTATATGTGAGTTTAGTGATGAGAGTGAACTTTATACTATAGACTTTAATCCAGTTGAAGAGTATGATGAGTTTAGTATAAGGCTTTTAAAAGAGAGCCAAGTGCTAAAAAATTCTAAAAGAGTTAATACATATGAGTATATAGCCTATGTAAAAAGAGCAGGACTTATAGCTTTTGATTTTGATGTTGTTATGAAAAAGACAACACAAGAGTCTATAAACTCAACAACAAACGGGCATTATGATGATTCTAAAAGTGAGTCATTTATCTCAAGCCCTATAAAGCTCTTACCTCTCTCTATCGATATTAAAAAAACTCCTTCAAAACTTGTTGGAGAATTTACTCTAGCGGTGAAACAAGATAGCACTGAACTTGTAGCATTTGAGCCTTATAGTTTAGAAATCCAGATAGAAGGAATAGGAAACTTCTCAAGTATAGAGTCTATTGATTTTAATATTGAGGGTGTGAAAATATTTGCACAAGTTCCTATTTTAAAGACGAAGTTCTCAAAGGCTGGAGAAAAAGGTGTTTGGAGTCAGAAGTTTGCTTTTGTGAGTGAGAAATCATTTGTAGTTCCTGAGTTAGTTATAGAGTACTTTGATGTAAAAACAGCTACCTTAAAGATGCTTATATACGAGGGAGTAAGTGTAAAAGTTGATGGGGATGTATATAAACAAGAGGAGATATTTGATACAAAAGAAAAAGAAGAGCTTTTTTTTAAGCAGGAGTACTTTTACTATCTCCTCATCTTTTTACTTGGTTATTTAATGGCAAAAATCAAATTAAATATATTCAATCGACAGAGGACAGAGGAAGAACTTTTTCTTAAATGTATTAAAAAGACGAGCTCTTTAGAAGAACTATGTTTTCTTTTGGTCAGTAAAGATATGAAGAAGTATGAAGAACTCATATTAAAAATAGAGTCAAAAGAACTTACATCTCTAAATAAAGCTAAACAGATGATGTTTGACATTCATTAACCGTGTGTTTTACAATGATTAACCACAAGTGATTATACTTACAGCATAAATAAATCGAGGTGTTGTGAAATGATAAGTAAGATTCAAAAAGTTAAAGCAGAAGTTGCAAAAGTTGTTGTTGGTCAGGAGAAGATGATAGATTCTCTTCTTATCGCTCTTTTATGTGAGGGTCACATACTTATAGAAGGTGTTCCAGGCCTTGCAAAGACTACTACTGTAAATGCTCTAAGTAAAGCTTTAGGACTGAACTTCAAACGTGCCCAGTTTACTCCTGACTTACTCCCATCAGACATCTTAGGTGCAGAGATATATGACCCTCAAAACAATCAGTTTAAGATAAAAAAAGGTCCTATTTTTACAAACCTTTTACTTGCAGATGAGATAAACCGTGCTCCTGCAAAAGTGCAGTCGGCTCTGCTTGAAGTGATGCAAGAAAAGCAGGTGACTTTAGGTGACACTACTTTTAAACTTGATCCTCCATTCTTTGTTATGGCTACACAAAATCCAGTCGAACAAGAGGGTGTTTACCAACTCCCAGAAGCACAACTTGATCGTTTTATGCTTAAACTCGTAGTCGATTACAACACAAAAGAAGAGGAACTTGAAATTGCACGTCGTATATCTAGTGGCTCTTCAGGAGAGATAAACGCAGTACTTAGTGCGAACGAGTTAGATGAGATTAAAGCAAATATCTCAAGTATTCATGTAGATGCTGAGGTTGAAGCATACATGATAGAGCTTGTAAACGCGACAAGAAATCCAAAAGAGTATGGTTTAGAAGAGATAGAGGAGTTTATCCAGTTTGGTGCATCTCCTCGTGTAAGTATCGATATGTTCAAGGCAGTTAAAGCGATGGCGTTTATGCGCGGTAAAGATTTTGTAACTCCTATAGATGTTGCATATATCGCAAAAGAGTTGATGCGACACCGTATAGTACTGACATACGAAGCAGAAGCTGAAGGTGTTACAACTGATGAGATTATCCAAAAAGTGCTAGAAACTGTAGCGATTCCATAAGGTCTGTCCTGTGAGTAAACTAAACAAAATCTTAGTTAGAGCTAGACGTCAAGTCTTCTCAGAAATGGTGGGAAATAATCCCTCTATCTTTCAAGGAGAGGGCTATGACTTTGTTGAACTTCGAGAGTATATGCCTGGTGATGACATCCGTCATATTGACTGGAATATCACAGCAAAACTTCAAAAGCCTTATATAAAAATCTTTCGTGAAGAGCGAGAGTTAAACATTGTTGTAGTCTCAGTTCTTAACGGTAGTGTGCACTTTGGCTCTAAAAAGTTTAAACAAGAGACAATAGCAGAAGTCTCAGCACTTTTAGGTTTCTCAACACTTAAAAATGGTGACCTTCTAAGCTCATATATTTTTACAGATAGGATGATAAGTCATTCTAAACCAAGTAAAAAACTACATCAAATTCAAAAAAATGTAGATGAGATATTAGGCTTTGAAGCCATAGGCGAAAAACTAGACTTTAAAGTACTCTCAGACACACTCTTTACAAGGCTCAAACGCAAGTCGCTTATCTTAGTAATAGGTGACTTCTTTGAGATACCTGACTTTAAACTTTTGGCTAAAAAACATGAGGTTGTGGCACTCATAGTTCGTGACCATTTAGAAGAGAAACCACCACAAATGGGTTTTGCATCTTTAGTTGATCCTGAGAGTGGGGTGACTTTAGAGGGTGACTTTAATGCTTCGAGTGTAGAGGCCTATGCGAAAAAAGTACATGCTCACGATAGTGCACTGTATAAACAGCTAAGAAAAGATCAGATTCGTTTTACTAAGATTTATACAGATACAAACGCGAGTGTAGCACTTCGCAGACTTTTTGAGGGTAGATAAATGCAAACAAAAGATATACCATTACATGACATTAAACCGCTCATAGAGATTCAAGAGTACTCTTTGTACTATTTTGTAGCACTTGTCGCGTTTGTATCAGTAGTAGTTTTAGCACTGCTTTACCTTGGATACCAGTACATAAAAAATAGAAACAGTTTTAACATACGAGTAGAACATCTTAAACTCTTACAAGAGAGTAATTTAGATGATGCAAAAAAAGCAGCATATGAGCTGACACAATACGGTGCTACATTTGCTGATGATAATGAACAGACACATAGAACATATGAAGTTTTAGTCCAAGAGTTAGAATCCTATAAATATAAAAAAGATGTAGAGAGTTTTAGCGAGGAGACTAAACGCAGTATAAATAATTACTTAGGAATGATAGATGTTTGATGGCATTTACTTCGAGTACCCCTATCTTTTTCTTTTAATAGTTGTATTTGTACTGTGTGAATATTCTTGTAAGATGAGACTTCCATCATTTTACTTCCCACATGCCACGCAGTTTATGCAAAAAGGGGTAAGCACCTCGAAAATACCACTTCTTTTAAAGTGGCTTGGAATTATTATGATACTACTTGCATTAATCTCTCCTGTAAAAGATGAACCGTATGAGTTAGAGCCAAAAAAAGGGCATGAGATAGCGATAATCATAGATGCTTCGCAGTCTATGCAAGCCCGTGGATTTGATATGAGTAGTCCAGGTGTGAGTCGTTTTGATGTAGTTAAAGAGATTGTAGGGGATTTTATAAAAAAAAGACAAACAGATAACATGGGGCTAGTAGTTTTTGGTGCATACTCATTCATCGCTTCTCCACTTACCTACGATGAAAATATTTTAGCTCGTATAGTGTCACAACTTCAAGTGGGTATGGCTGGAAAATACACAGCACTGTATGAGTCTTTAGCTCAAGGTGTTAACCTACTCAAAATGAGTGAGTCAAAGTCAAAGATAGCGATTTTACTCACCGATGGATACTCTACTCCAAATGTAGATAAAATACCTTTAGATGTTGCACTAGATATGGCAAGAAAAGAGGGTGTCAAAGTCTACCCTATAGGCATAGGGAATCAAAATGAGTATAACACAGCAGTACTACTTAAAATAGCAAAAGAGACGGGTGGAGTAGCCTTTAGTGCTTCAAGTGGTGAGCAGTTAAAAGCTGTGTACGAGAAGATAGATGAACTTGAAAAAGTAGAGATAAAAAATGAATCTTATACTTATCTTAAGTACTACTATATCTATCCATTGTTTTTAGGATTTATATCACTAATGTTATACGTTTACTTGAGAAATAAAGATGGAGGTCACTAATTATGAGTTTTTTACATCCTGAATTTTTATATTATATGTCTATTCCATTGTTAGCATTCTTTTTATTTATACTCTCTAGAAAATCATCACAAGAGAGTTACTTTAGTGATTCTGTGATGGAAAGACTAAGAGTAAGTGCCAATACTTTAACACTAAAGACGAGAAACTGGCTCTTTTTAGTTGTTGCTATTTTAATGCTAATAGCACTAAGTGGACCCATCATTGATGAGGGAACCATAGAAGTAAAAGCAAAAAGTGCTGACATTATGATAGCACTTGACATATCTGACTCAATGCTTGCCGAAGATGTCTACCCAAATCGCTTAAAACTTGCAAAACAAAAAGCACTAGAGCTTTTAAAACTAGCACCAAGTGAGAGGATAGGTGTCATAGCATTTGCGAAGAACTCCTACCTTGTTTCTCCTCTTAGTTTTGACTCAAATGCAGTTTCGTTTTTACTAAGAGAACTCCGTACTGACTCTATCACAGAAAAGGGAACAAATTTTCTTTCCATGCTTGAAGTAGTAGATAAAAGTATAAAAAAAGAATCCAAAAAATATCTACTTATACTGAGTGATGGTGGTGATAGTGAAGATTTTTCTGATGAGATAGCATATGCAAAAGAGAAAAATATAGTTATTTTTGTTTTAGGGCTTGGAACATCCAAAGGAGCTCCTATAAAAAGAGAAGATGGCTCATTTTTAAAACATAATGGCAAGATTTTAATCTCTAAACTCAATGAAAATATCAGTTCTCTTGCAACTTCAACTGGTGGTGTTTACATAGAGAGTGTGAACTCAAATGCAGACATAAAAGCGATGCTTCGTGAGATAGAAGCACATAGTGAGAAAAAAGAGTTAAAATCGCAAGAGATAAAACGGTATATACCGCTGTTTTACTATCCTTTAGGTCTAGCACTTTTACTTTTACTTGTAGCAACATCTTCTGTGGGTAAAAGAAATATGCAAAACACAGCTGCTGGACTTATGACACTCCTCTTGTTTGGATTTAGCCCAGATGCAAACGCAGGGATGATGGACTTTATGCTCTTAAATGAAGCAAAAGAAGCATACCAAACGCAGGAGTATAAAAAAGCACAAGAACTTTATACTCAGTATGAAACACTAAACAAAAGTAATGATGCACAGTATAATAGAGCAAACGCGATGTATAAACAAGGTAAATTTAAAGAAGCTCAAAAAATATATGAAAACATAAAGTTCGATGCAGCTCAAAAACAGGCAAAGAACTATGCAAACCTTGGAAACTCTTATGTAAAAGCGAAAGAGAAAGATAGTCTGAAAAAGGCTGTCGAGGCATATGAGAACTCTTTAAAACTACAAGAAGATAAGCAAACGAGGGAAAATCTTGAAGCCGTAAAAAAAGCGATACAAGAACAAAAAAAGAAGCAAGAAAAAAATAAAGATAAGAAAGACGATAAAAAGAAAGACGATAAGAAAAAAGAAGACAATAAAGATAAATCAGATAAAGATAAGTCTGATAAGTCGGAGAAAAAAGACAAGTCTGACAAAAAAGATAAAGATTCAAAAGATGATAAAAAGTCAGATAAAAAAAGTGATGAAGAAAAAAGTAAAGAAGAAAAAGACAAGAAGGATAAAGATAAACAAGACAAAAAAGAGAAGAAAAATGAAACAAAAGAGTTAAAAGATAACAATAGTACACAGCAAGCTCAAGCTAAAGATATGAAAGACAAAATGAGTGATGAAGAAGAGAAAAAATGGCTTAAGATGCTCTCTAAAAAACAGAGTACTTTTCTTTATAAATTAAATGATAACAATAAATTTGAGGATAATACAGATGAAAAACCTTGGTAAAATAATAATATTTTTAGTACTAATTTTGAGTTCACTCAATGCAACTGTGACAGCACAAGTAACCCCCAATGATGTCTATGCTGGAGATGCAACAACTTATGTACTCACTATAACTGGTTCAAATGTAAAAAAACCAATACTAGCTGATATCTGTGGCAATACTATAACAGCAACTGGCTCACAAACAAGTATTAAGTCCATCAATGGAAGCTACTCAAAGAGTTATAATCTTTCCTATCAGTTTACTCCAAAGCAAAGTTGTACTATAGATAGTGTTAGTGTAGAAATAGATGGAAAAATAGAACATTCAAACAGTGTAAATGTAAATGTTTTACCACGAACACAAGATGTAAACGCGGACTTTATCTTAGAGTTTGAGAGTTCAGCAAAAGAAGTTTTTATAGGGGAGCCTTTTAAAGTCACACTTCTGCTTAAACAAAAAAGAGGGGCACAAGTAGTTGACAGTCAGTTTATAGCTCCAGAATTCAAAGGCTTTTGGATTAAGTCAGAGTCTAAGGCGCAAAGAATAAAAGATAATGAATATATGACTACAAAAGTTGTGTATGAACTAGCCGCACAAAGAGAAGGAAACCTTAGCATAGAACCGGCTGAACTTAAAATCGCTTCAAGAGTTGGTGTAAACAACTGGGGGAGAATGTCCCCACAGGTTAAGTGGAGAACATACTACTCAAATACAGTAGACTTGAGTGTAAAAGCACTTCCTTTAGGTGTAAAAATTATTGGAGATTTTACCATTGAAGCTACTGTGGACAAAACGCAAGTAAATCCAAATGAAGCTGTAAACTTAACACTTAAGATAAAAGGTGAGGGAAATTTTGAAGATATAGAGAGCTTTAAGCCTTACATATCGGATGTTAATATTTTTGATGAGAAAATAAAACTCTCAAAAAATAGCCTAAGTCAAAAGATAGTTTTTGTGAGTGAGCAGGATTTTACTATTGCACCATTTGAACTCAAGTACTTTGATTTAAAGACTCAAGAGATTAAAACACTTCAAACACAGGCTATAGAGATAAAAGTAAAAGGTAATGTAGCAAAAAAAGAAGTAAGTATTACTCGTGATGTAGAAGCTCCAAAAACAATAAATACAGACAAAACTGTAACTGTAGAGAAAAACAACTATCTTTATATTTCACTTGCATTTTTTATAGGATTAGTAATTGGTATTGTGATTATGCTTATTAAATCTAAAAAAGTTTCTACTAAACATAAAAAACTTGATATAAAAGATGAAAAACTTTTACTCATTAAACTTTTACCATATAAGGAGATTGACCGTGATGTAGAAGATTTGGTAAGAATTTTGGAAAATAATATTTATAATAAAGAAAAAATTATTTTAGATAAAAGAATGTTAAAAGAGGTTCTTCATAAATATGAAATACTTTAATTAGTTTGGATTCTTTTTACTTATAATAGCTAATTTCAGCCTATTTTAAATGGGGGGGGGTAAAATGTACGATTATATTTTATTTAAAGATTGGGAACATGCTAGAAACAAAAGAAACTATAAAGATTTCTAAGAAATTACATTTACTCTATGTTGAAGATGATGAGAGAGCCAGAGAAAGCACTCTTGAAGTTTTAGAGAACTTTTTTGTCAATATAACAACAGCAGTAGATGGGGTAGAGGGATTAGAAAAATTTAAAACTAACTCCTTTGATATTATACTCACTGATATTAATATGCCTCGTATGAATGGTTTAGAGATGGTTAAAGAGATACGGGCCACTAATAAAGACATATCTATCTTGATTTTATCTGCACATGATGAGTCCTCACTTCTACTAGATGGTATTTACTTAGGTGTTGATGGCTACATCCTTAAGCCTTTAAAACTTGAACAGTTCCTAATGTCACTAGCAAAAGTATGTGAAAAAATAGAGTTAATCCAAGAAAAAGAGAACTATAAACTGCATTTAGAAGAAGAGG
>Ga0256840_1003285_pt1 | contig 13244 bp, 16 predicted proteins | sample 355202metaG_FD_185969 | JGI IMG/M metagenome (GOLD analysis project Ga0256840, IMG submission 185969) | Hydrothermal vent microbial communities from Mid Atlantic Ridge, Atlantic Ocean - 355-202 | ecosystem: Environmental > Aquatic > Marine > Hydrothermal vents | place: Atlantic Ocean: Mid...
GGTGTCATTATCATCAAATCACAGCAAACCCGCAGTCAGGAACAGAATCGAACCAATGCACTACAAATGCTGCAGACCTTGATTCAAGCTGCCATGATCATACAAAAACCACGTAAAAAATCGCGGCCAAGTAAACGTTCCATGGAGAAACGGATCGGTCAAAAAAAACTGCGGGGTAGAGTGAAGGAGTTAAGACAGAAAGTGACTGATTGAGCCATCGGTTGCGCTCCACGTTTCTATTTCAAATATTTCATAACGACCCCCTCATCCGCCCTGACGGGCACCTTTCCCCTCAGGGAGAAGGGAACGGAAATAGCAACTGAAAGTCTTGGATAAAATCTATGGTTTTTGCCAGCGTGTTGAAAAAATTAAATTGATTCTGCTGTATTCTCCACTTCTACAGTGGAGAACAGGGTCGATTCATTTGCTACAAACTCGGATCTTTCGATTTGTTACCAACAGACCAGCGCAGTCTCACTTCCCTAATCGTTAGGAATCAGGTATTATGGGCGCAGTAAAGAGTGCCCTCCCCCGAAAGTTCAAATAAAAATAAGATCTCTATCAAGGAGAGAATCGGTGAAATATTTTCAGCAAATGATTTTGCTCATAACTGTTACCATTATTGTTTCTTCTGGCCAGGCACATGCTGCTTCTGCCGTTGAATTGAATGCTAAAGCAGATGCCTCATTGAAAACTTTTTATTCCAAGGTAGAAGCCGCAAAAGAACTCTCAAAAAAATCTGCCGGCCTGCTGATTTTCCCTGCCGTTTATAAAGCGGGCTTTGGAGTTGGTGCCGAATATGGAGAAGGGGTTCTACGTATCAAGGGGAAAACCGTAGATTATTATTCAACGGTGGCAGCATCCATTGGTTTTCAGCTTGGCGCGCAGAAAAAAACTGTTGTTCTTCTCTTTATGACCCAAACCGCACTGAAAGATTTTCGTAAAAGTGAGGGATGGGAAGTGGGAGTCGATGGTTCTGTTGCCTTGGTTGAATTTGGGGCAGGAAAAGAATTTGATACAACGAATATTAAGGAACCCGTTATTGGATTTATTTTTGGCAACAAAGGTCTGATGTATAATCTTTCTCTTGAAGGTTCGAAGATGACGAAAATTAAAAAATGAAGCTGAACCAAAACTCACCATCAACTCAAAGATGAGAGGCCTCAATCTACAGATTGAGGTCTTTACCGGCTTTAGCCAAAACACATAATCTGGATAACCAGCCTTAAATCCAGATAAATATCAGTCAGCAACAATATCTTCATACTTGGATATTTTTTTCACACTCCCCTTAAAACTTATTATCACTTGCCCCACTTCCTTAAATCATGTAAATTAACAAAATCTACTAATCTAGCGGATGACTGAAAAAATGTCTCAACTAAACTATCTGATTGTTGAACAACAACAGAATCCACCCGAGAACTTACCTGAGATTCTCAAAGAGTTATCGCAGAGTTTCCATCTCGACATCTACCAGTGTCGCCAGCGTCTGACCGGACGAGGGCTCTCCTTGTTGACCAAGGGAAATCGAGAAACACTGGCAAGAATATCAAACTTCTTACAAAACACTGGTTATGTTCACTGGCTGGTAGAACCCTCTAAATCGGGATTTGTCCCCCTTAAAATTCGCAATTTACAAATCAGTTCGAATCAAATCATCTTTGGTTGTCAGAAAAAAGAGGTCATCTTCCCAAAAGGGACAACCATTTTGGCTGTTTTTGCCGAAACGGCAGGAGAGCTTGCCGACAAAAGTATCACGCAACTCCTTTCCAGCAACGCTTACCGTGGCCGAGACAATATTCGCCACCTGGAAGAGAATAAAGTTCATAAGATTATCCTGCAGGGTGAACCCGTCCTGGATCTTTATCGGCTTGATGAAAAAATGGAGGTCGAAGATGCCGTACGCATTTTCCCCGGGAAATTCGATCCAAAAGGGCTGGGTGATCGTGCAACTCTCAGTAGCAAGCAAAATCTTGAACAGGTGCTCAAACTAGCCGAGGAATATGCCGGGGAGTTTCATCTGCAAACCGATTTTGGTCTGGTCAACCTCCCCGGCTGCACTCTCAATCGAGAGGAACCGGACAACCCTGAAACTAAACGGCAGAATCTGCTCAGTCTGGCACGCTATGGTTGGTTGATGGCGGATCTGTTAAAATCAGGTTCCATCCCCTCTCCACAACAGGAGAAAGAAAACAATCTGAGCGAAGCTGTCACAGCGGCCATACTGATGCAGAATCCAGCGCTTGCTGTTGCAGGACAATTGGATGACGTTTTGCCCATAGCCAAGAAGATATCTACCGAGATTGATACTGCAGCTGACAATAAAAAAAGCTCTTCGAATGATTCCCCAGACACTTCAGATCCAGGTCTTCCACCTCCCCCACCAGCGAAATCTGGACTCGGCTGGTCTAATCCCCGCTTCTGGTTTGGTAGTGCCGGAGCTGTTGTCGTAGGAGTATTCCTCTTTCTGCTCGAAGCAAATAACAGTGATCTGTTGAATAAGGGAGCCTATCACGCCTTTGCCTCGGGCGCCGTCCCCTTCATTATCGCTATGGTATTGTTCTGGTATGCGTTCTATTTTTTGCGCATGAAACGACAGATAGAAAATACCCCGACCAGCAAAGTCCGTTCTGTTGCCATGGGAATGGTTGAGGTGAAAGGGGAGGCAATTCGCAAATTTGCCCTTCTTTCTCCCATGTCGCAGACTCCGTGTGTTTTTTATCGGCTGACCAAATACCGCCGCAATAAAAATGATCAATGGAAAGTGAGCAGTATCAGCAGCAGTGATAACGTTCCTTTCATGCTTGAAGATGCTACTGGCAGGGTTGAAATTAACCCGGCAGGATGTCGAGTCAGCGCCGGATCAAAACAGGAAGGAAGACCCGGGCAGGTTGGCTTAATGCGGCTCAATGGCAACAGCGACGATAAGTGGGTTGAAGAAATTGTTATTGACGGAACCCTCCTTTATGTTCTGGGGTATGCCTCAGTGAAGAAAGCTGAAGAACCAACCCTGGTAGAGAAAAAAATTGCCGCTCTGCGCGCATTGAAGCAAAATCCGCAAGATCTACAACAATTTGATCGTGACGGCGATGGCGAAATCAGTGCAGATGAATGGGATACCGCCCGTGCAGCAGTTGAAGAAAAGGTGCTGCGCAAGTCGTTACAAAATAAACGGCAACGGAAAAAACAGGAAGAGCGGATTGTTATTGGCAAAAAAAAGGGTCATCCCCTGATTATTACCGAAACCCATTCAGAAGATGGTCTCACGGAACGTTATCTTTACTACAGTATCCCCCTGTTTCTTGCAGCTGCAGGAGCCACGGGTGGAGCAATCTATTTGCTGCTGAATTATTTAAAATAGTCATAACTAAAAACCAACAAAGGAGACAGCTTATGGGTGGTTTGATTACATTGGGAATTATTCTGCTGATAGTGCTCGGCGTTATTATTTTTTTCGTCATCATCTACAACGGCTTTGTCGCACTCAAAAACAACATCAATCAAGATTGGAGCAACATCGACGTGCTCCTTAAACAGCGCTATGATGAATTACCGAAGCTGATAAAAGTCTGCGAAGGCTACATGCAGCACGAACAAAAAACTTTGGAAGCGGTAGTTAAAGCCAGATCAATGGTTAATTCAGCCCAAAGTGAAGACCAGAAACTGCAGGCACAGAATGCTTTAACCGACACGCTAAAATCTCTGTTTATGGTGGTAGAACGTTACCCCGACCTGAAGGCTGATGCCGGGTTCAGACAACTCAGCAACCGGATTTCTGAAATTGAAGATCAGATCGCTGATCGGCGCGAGCTTTATAATGCTTCGGTCACAATATATAATACCCGCCTTGACCAATTTCCTGATCTGATTATTGCCCGGACTTTTAATTTCAAGAACCACACTTTGTGGAAAATTGATCCGGCGCACCGGCAGGATATCGAAGTCAGCTTTGGACAAAGCTGACTTGAAAAAAAAATTAAAATTTCCGTAAGTAGTTGTCGATAAGACACTGCTTGCTCTGACCACGGATGGATCAGACCTTGTCACTCTATCGACGGAACCTGACCTAGGAAACATGAGTCATGGCGCTTAATTACTACCGGTTACTCGGTATCCCTCCAGACTCCGGGCAGCGACGAATCAAGTCTGCTTACCGTAGTTTGGCAAAACGTTTCCACCCCGATCGGAATAGTGGATCGGAAACGGCAGCAGAACTGTTCCGGCAGGTTAATCATGCCTACAGAGTACTTTCTGACCCCCAATTACGGACACTTTATGACCAAAAGCTATCATGCCAGGAGAGCTTCAATAAACGCCAATCCTCGACAAAAACTAAATCGGCACACCTTGATCCACAACAAAAATTCAATAACTTTGTCAAGTCTCTACTCGACGCATTATTCGGATCAATTGACGCCCAAGTCCCCTCTGACAATCAGCAACGCAACTGTCGACCAAAGAATCAAACCAGACAAGTTGAAAAACCGGCATTTAATTTTCACTACAATCTCGCCGTAGAAAAGAATAAGACCCCCTATACCCGTGGTGAAGATGGCATTTTTCGAAAAAAACAACCATAATATCGAAACAAATGGTGACAATTCCAGATGGCGCTAGCTTAAGGATGTTTCCAGCAAAAGCGGGACTGTCCCCGCATGGGGGGCTGTCCCAGGCTTTTGCGGTGCGAACCAGCGCGGTTCTTCGTGGCTCGTAAACTTCGGGACAGCCCCCGATGGATCTGGGTAGAGTCCCAAGTTTACTGCAATACGGGTTAAGCGAGTACCATTCATGACAGTTCTCCACTGATAGTTCTTTCCAGTAAATGACTGTTCTCAAAAACATCAAGTTGATATTTCCGCTTGACTGCGGGTATCATTCAACTATGCTCGTTCAGAAGACTGTCGTAGAGCAGGCAGATAAATTCACCGCAGCTTCTGGTTGAATCCGACAGCCTGTTAAAAACAAGGAAAACTTGATGGCAAATAACAATATAGATGATTTGAAAATGTGTGAACTGCAAGCCAGGGAATTAATGGAAGAGATCGATCACCGCTCAACCAACCCGACCGTTGTGTGTGGAAAATGTGGGGCAAAGGCGAATCTTCCTGAACATCTACATAATCCTCGGCCATTGGTAAAAAAGAAACTCGATAGCTTTTGGGGTTAAAAATAAATGCTGCAGAAAATTCTCGCTTTCTTTTCCAAAAATGATCATTTTGCCCGCCATTGCGGGCTGGTACTTCTGGAAGTAAAGCCGGGCTGGGCGAAAGCCAAAATGGATATTCAACCTTACCATATGAATGGTGCAAATACCGTCCATGGAGGTGCGATTTTCACTTTGGCAGATTTCACTTTTGCTGCGGCTGCCAACAGTCAGGGACAACTTGCCCTGGCAACCAGTACGTCCATAATATTCCTGAATCCAATCTACACTGGTCCCCTCTTTGCCGAAGCAGAAGAGCTCTCTGTCAACCGACGGCTCGGCCATTATCAGGTTAGAATTACTGACAACAATCAACAGTTACTCGCCCAGTTTCAGGGAACCGCTTATCGCAAAGACAAATCGCTACTCTAAAATTAAACGACATGAAAAAATTTACCTTCAGAGACTTTTAAAGGAGTATTATAAAAATGATTAACGCCAATGACCTGCGCCGCGGGATTGTCTTTCAACTTGATGCTGCGCCCTGTATTGTTATTGATGTCAGTTTTCAATCCCCGACAGCACGCGGTGGGAATACCCTGGTCAAAACCAAATATCGCAATCTGATAACCGGACAGATTTTAAACAGTTCATTTAAATCGGGGGATCGGATGAATGAAGCCGATTTTGCCCGGCGGAAAGGACAGTTTCTTTACGCAACGGGTGATCAGGGCGTGTTTATGGATCAGGAAAACTACGAGCAATATGAAATCGGCGGTGAAATTTATGATGATATCAAAGGCTATCTGCTGGAAAACGGTGAGGTGACTCTCGGCGTATTCAATGAACAGGTCGTCACCCTTGAAGTTCCACAAGTCGTTGAATTAACCGTCACTGAAACAGCTCCTGCAATCAAAAATGCGACCGCAACCGCACAGACCAAAGAAGCAATTCTGGCAACAGGTATCACCGTCCAGGTGCCTGGTTATCTGGAATCGGGTGAAAAAATTAAAGTTGACACGCGGGAATGTCGCTTTGTTTCTCGAGCCTAGGAGCCTGTCTGACTATGCGGGGCGAAGTGAAAATTCGGAGGTTTGAGAACAGATTTTGACTCGTTTGTAGGCTCATAGCCATAGCTATGGGGCAAAAAGGAGTCGAAATATGAGCCAAACAGCCGGATTTGCAGCCGGCTCATGGATAGTCAGACGGGCTCCTAATAATCTGGAATAAATAAACGAATGCTCAACATTGAACAAATCAGAACCCGGCTCGCAGATTACCAGCCAAGGTTACTGCCACAGGAGTCCGACCGACACGCTGCCGTCGCCATGTTGTTACGGGATAACAACCGGCAGACAGAGGTTCTCCTGATCCGCCGGGCTGAGCATGACCGTGACCCATGGTCGGGGGATCTGGGTTTTCCTGGTGGAAGAATTGAAAAAAGTGACCCAAGCCCACGTGCTGCTGCTGAACGGGAAACCTGGGAAGAAGTTGGTTTTTTCCTGAACGAAGAAAACTATCTCGGGCAGAGTGATGACATTGCTGGAGCCTATCTTTCCGTTCATATTTCCTGTTTTGTCTATCAGGTTGAGATGAATACGCAATTCAAACTCAACGGTGAAGTTGTCGATCTGTTCTGGGTACCAATACCCACTCTGCTGGATCCCCAACGTAACCAGCAACTCACATTTTTCTATCGTGGTCAGGAACGCAAACATCCAGGAATCAACTTGAGCGAATGGAGTGACCGTCCACTTTGGGGAATTACCTACCGTCTGCTCGATACTTTTCTTAACCTGTTTGATCTCTCTTTTCCTTACCCGGAAGATCTGCAACCTGGAGAATAAAATGAAACAAACAACCCGTCTGGTAAACTTTGATTCCTTCTATCAAGATGAAGGGATCGACCAGCTGAAAACAATTAATCCCCCAGTCTATCGGGGCTCAACAGTTTTATTTAAGAGTTTTGAAGACCTGACCCTGGCAAATACGGGGAAACACAACGGAATCACCTATGGAACAGATCGATTGCCAACCCAAAGGGCGCTTGAAGAAGCGGTAAGGGAACTTGAAGGGGGAGCTCTAACCCGCACTTTCCCGTCGGGTATCAGTGCCATCATTAATACATTTCTAGCATTTACCAGTAGTGGTGATCATGTTTTGGTCTGCGATAATGCCTATGGGCCGACAGCCCGCTTTTGCAACGAGGTGCTGACAAAATATAATATCCAGACAACGTTTATCCCCTCAGCCTCCGGCAGGGAGATCGAAACCTGTTTCCAGGACAACACGAAACTGATTTTTCTCGAATCGCCTGGCTCCAATACCTTTGAAATACAGGACATCCCGGCCATTACCTCTCTGGCAAAAAAACGGAACATTATTACCGTACTGGATAACACTTGGGCAACTCCTCTCTACCTTGATCCTTTTGCTCTGGGAGTTGATGTTTCAATTCAATCGGCAACAAAGTATCTCTCCGGCCATTCCGATCTTTTAATGGGCACGGTGACAGTCAATAAAAAATATGCTGAACCGCTTCAACACTTTTACCGCGTCACCGAAACATATACCCCGGAGGAGGATTGCTATACCGCCCTACGGGGGATGCGGACTCTGCCACTGCGGTTACGGCAACACGAACGATCTGCCCTTGAAATTGCCTGCTGGCTGGAATCTCTGCCCGGAATTGATCAGGTGATTCATCCAGCGTTGCCGAGCCACCCGCAACATCACCTCTGGAAAAGGGACTTCAGCGGATCTTCGGGACTTTTTGCTTTTGTCTTTAAGCAGGAATATACTCAGAAAAAACTGGCTGAATTCGTCAATTCCCTGCAGTTATTTGGCATTGGATACAGTTGGGGAGGCTTCAAAAGCCTGATTACTGCCGGAAAATACAATCGAACTCAAGAATCTGAATATACTGGGAGAACAGTTGTTCGCCTGAATATCGGACTTGAGGAACCTGAGGATTTGATGAAAGATCTTGAGTCGGGCTTTGAATTGTTGAAATAACAGAGACAAGGAGTAATGGTGCCAGTTTAAGGGTATATGGCAGCAAAACCGGGACTGTCCCCGCACGGGGGCTGTCCCAGGTCTTTGCGATGCGAGTCACCACAGTTTCATGGCTCGTAAACTCTTGGGACAGCCCCCGATGGTGCTGGGGACAGTCCCGAGTTTACTACAGAATTAGTTAAACTATTGCCATTCGGGACAAGGAGCGGATATTTATGAGCAGTTCAATCCAGACCATACCGCTTCTTAATCTGGCACTTGCCTTCATCCCGGTGATCGTGGTTATTGTCATTATCGGAAAATGGCAGTTGGGCTATAAAAATTCAATCTATGCCGTTTGCCGAATGCTTCTCCAGTTGCTTCTCATTGGTTATTTTCTCACCTATATCTTTAAAACTGAAAGCGCCCTGCTTGTTGTCGCCGTTCTTGCTGTTATGCTTTTTTCAGCTAGCTGGATTGCCCTGCGGACGATATCAATCCCACGTAAAACCCTCTACCTTAAATCATTTTTTGCCATTTTTATCGGTGGAGGAAGTCTCCTGTTGCTGATGTCTCAGGCGGTTCTCAACTTAGTCCCCTGGTACCTGCCAAGTTACCTCATCCCCCTTGCCGGGATGATTTTTGCCAACTCAATGAACAGTATCAGTCTGGCTGGAGAGCGGCTGGAGGCAGAAATCAGCAGAGATGTCCCGTATGAAAAGGCTCGCAGTATTGCCCTTCAAACCTCTCTCATTCCGATAACCAACTCCTTGCTCGCCGTAGGCTTGGTTTCTCTGCCGGGGATGATGACCGGACAGATCCTTTCTGGAGTCTCACCGCTGATTGCTGCAAGATATCAGATCATGGTAATGTGTATGATATTCGGTTCAGCTGGCATATCGGCTGCTATTTTTCTGACATTAATCAAGAGTGACCTGAAAAACTGAAGAGTTAAAACCTTTCCTATAAAAATTACTATAAAATCAATGCGCAGGAGACTGTCGGACTTGACGAATCGTAGCGAGAATTTAGCTGGTCGACAGCCTCCTTGGGAGATCAAATGAAGTATCCGGATTTTTACAACAATATTGCCCCTATTCACATGCTTGACCCTCTTGCACAGCTGCTTGGAGCTGTTGATGATGGCTTGATCACTTACAACTATCTCGATATGGTGAAACTTGCCGGACACTCCTGCCCTACGGTTGCCGGAGCATGGATCATGTGTGACCTCGGCCTAAAAAAACTTTACGGGGAATCCATCCCGGTGCGAGGAAGTATAAAAATTGAAATGGCTGGAGCCCTCGATGCAGGAGTTAATGGTGTTATTGCCCAGTGCATCACCCTGATCACCGGAGCTGCCAGCGAAGGGGGTTTTAAAGGACTCGGGGCAGACTACGCCCGCAACAATCGCCTCTTTTTTAACTGCGGCCTCAATGGTGAAGTTCGCTTGACCCGCCTCGATAACGGTCAAAATGTCACCATGGACTATGATCCCGCGTCCATTCCATTTCATCCCCAGATTCGACCACTGATGCAAAAAATAAAATCAAGGATAATAGAACCGGAAGAGAAAATCTTTTTTGCCACGGAATGGCAAAATCGCGTTAAAAAGATTCTTACAGCTCCAGAGCAATGGGAACAGTTAGTCACATTTAAATAACCGTTTTTTTATTTGCAAGACCATCATTTGAAAGTTTTTTATGCGCCCACAAAGATTGATCTTACAATTTATTGCCGCACTGCTGATGTTACTATCAGTCTCTTGTACAGGAATACCTCAGACAAAAAGAGCTGCGGAGATTCCTCCACAATATGTCGCTATTGAGCACAGCAACTCGCTCTTGGCAAGATATGCCCCCATTTTTAGCCTTGAAGATCCCACCAAGAGCTACAATAAGATTGGCACCCCTGCCGTACGTGAAGATAAAAATGGTCGCCCGGACGTTTATATCGATCCAAATAAAGCAACCATTTACGCAATGGAGCAAAAGTTTAAAGATAGCGGGGGAAACTACACAAATCTCATCTATCGGGTTCATTTTGAGAAAACTCCTTACAAATATCTCACGGCTGGCAGAAATCCGGGATTAATTTTTATTGTCACCCTTAACCAGAAGAATCAACCGCTTCTGGTTACCACCGTTCACACTTGCGGTTGTTATTTGGCAATTATTCCAACCTCCTATCTGCCTAAAGAATCCTATCCCGAAAACTGGTCTCTTGGTGGCCAGGATGTCTATGGGGAACATTTACCCAGCTTTATAGACATGAAAGAGTCGGTTGATGCACAGCATAAATATGTTTTTTCAATAAGGAGTGGAACCCACCGGATTATGCATCTTGATCTATCAACAGAAAATGACTTCGCCTCCCATGCTGATTTTGTCACTGCAGCTTTAAAACCGATGGCAAGCCTGCGCGAGCTCCCTTTTGGTGGCTCTAAAATCTCTTTTTTTGAAACCGAGGGCACCCGAAAAGGGTACGTCCGTAACAGCCATAAACCCTTCGAGCGACTATTAATGAGTTGGTGGGTCATGGATTGGCGAATCGGTGAAGATAAAGATTTAGGTCCTCGAGAGGAAACGGGGACAACCTTTTATACCAGTCTCAAGTTTTGGGCGTGGAAAAAATCTGATCTCTGGAATTTTGCAAATTTTCTGGATTATTGGGGATGGAAATTGTAAATCCGGATTTAAGTATGATTGCAGGATGGCCTTAGGAACGGTAAAGAGGATCTGTACCATTCACATCTTTTTTTCACAGAAACTCCCGTTACTTAACGTAACGTCTGAACTATTCTTGACAGATCTTTGCCTTTTCCTCCAACTATGGTTAAATACACCGCAATGACCCAACCACAGGAGGAAAATCATGGCAAACCGCTATATCATGACCGCATTTGGTAAAGACCGTGCTGGAATCGTTGCTGATGTGACTCGTCTACTGTATGAAAATGATTGTAATCTGGAAGATACCACCATGTCGATGCTGGCAGATGAATTTACCCTCAGTTTGCTGTTTTCCAGCCAGAAAACCAACATTGACGAACTACTCACCAAAGAATGTCGTCGTCTGGAATTGGATAAAGGGATTTCCGCATTCATCCGCCCACTCCAACCAGCGCAAGCGAGAGAACAGAAAAACTATAAAACCTGTACCCTGCATATTGAGGGGTTGGATCAGGCTGGTATCGTCTATAAAACCAGCCAGTTTCTTGCCGAAAAAAAACTCAATATCATCCAACTTGATTCGAGCGCCGATGCCTCCCCTCAAAGTGGTGCAACAATTTATAGCATGACAATTTACGTCCAGGTTCCAGAAGAATTGCCCTTCGACCAGCTGGAAGAAGACCTGTCAGCCGTTGCCGACGAACTGCATGTCGATGTTACCATGGCACGTTAAACCTCTTCATAGCGTAAAAACGGGGCTGATAATATTTGTCAGCCCCGTTTCCATTTTTTCCGATTCATTGACAACAGTCCCAGTCATTATCTGGGTCAGTTAGGTTTTTTCCTTAATCGCTCCATTGCTGCTTTAAGACTGACCCGCAACCGTTCAAGGACATCAGCCAATTGGGCAATCTCATCACAACCCTTGACTTCAATCTTATTATCAACTTTCCCGTCAGCTAATTCAGATGCTATCCGAGTAAAATGAGCCAATGGCTTCAAAGCCCTATTCACTACAATAAATATAACAAGCAGAGAAACAACCAAAATTCCCGCCATAATCCCAATCAGCTTAAATTGCAACGCCTGCTTGGCCTGTTCGGTTTTAGCCAGAGAGAAACCAATCCGAAATCCTCCCCAGTGCTTCCCTTTGACATAAATTGGTGTCGAAATATCCCACATAGTGACACCTGTATCACGGTGATAAGTCTGTTGAAAAGCCGGGCGGGTATTGTGGGCAGCCTGTATACCAATTTGATCATTGAAAATTCGTTTGGTTCGGTTACCAATCAGATCTTTTTGCTGATCACCAGTAATTGGTTGCTGGTAGCGAGTATTATGAGTTGGTAAATAACCGTTGAGATCAACAGCTACGGCAAAAACGACAGAATCGTCCTTAAGAAATTCATCCTGAAGCGATAAAATAGCCTTATCCAGATAAAAATCATATTTAGTATGGTACTTTTCTGGTTTGAATCCAGGGATCAGCACATAATTGGTGTCAAATGCATCCTTGACACTAAAGACGCCATTATCAATTGCCTCTTCTATCACCCGTCCAATCAGTTTAGCACCGATGATAGACTCAATTTTCCCCCGCTCAAGCAACTGTGCCTCAAGACTGTCGCTTTGCTGTTTAATAATATAATAACTCCCCGCCACGACCACGATTGATAGAACGAGAGTCACCAGAATCGCAACTTTGACACTGATTTTAGAAAACACAAAAAATCTCCTTTTCGCAAGCTATCAACAAACTATTTTTGTTTATAACCGATCCGCACTGCTCCCCAGTGGCGGTTTTGAATTATTATCGGTACTGACAAATCACTCATGATTTCCCCCGTATCCCGGCTGTAACGCTGCAGTAAATAAGGTTTCTGATTTCGCGCTGCTGCCAAACCAGTTCTATCATTAAATATCCTCTTGGTACGGTTCCACTTTGTATTTTCGTCGGCATTGCCGGTCAACGGTCTCGAATATCGGGAATTATGGGTCGGCAGATAGCCATTAATATCAACAATAACAACGAAAACTAAACGATTATCATACCCCAGAATTTTATCGACAATCGGTCGAACTATACCGTCCGAGAGATCATCATACTGAGTTTTGAATTTTTGTGGGTCAGTCTTGGGAATTGGAATATAAAAAGTATCAAATAATTGCGGCACACTTAGTTGTCCAGAGGTCAACAGCAAGTTAAATTGGTCAACCACATCGGTACGACACTCAATAGCCCATCTCCTGACCTGATCATCAAAAGAACTCAGATCGTCTCCAGCACGTAGCACTGTGGTAGAAAAAACCAGAATCACTAACAGCAATAGATGGATACGAAAAAACTTCATTGACCTTTCCTCCATCCTGAAACTTTACAAATCAGGATATCCAGAAGATATTCACTTCAAACAAATCAAAGGCAAGCAGTT
>Ga0256840_1003286_pt1 | contig 13241 bp, 11 predicted proteins | sample 355202metaG_FD_185969 | JGI IMG/M metagenome (GOLD analysis project Ga0256840, IMG submission 185969) | Hydrothermal vent microbial communities from Mid Atlantic Ridge, Atlantic Ocean - 355-202 | ecosystem: Environmental > Aquatic > Marine > Hydrothermal vents | place: Atlantic Ocean: Mid...
CTTATCTTTGCCTTTATTGCTTCGTTAAAGTCTTTCATCTTAGCTAAGGCTAGGATTTCAAGACTTTGCCTCGCACTAAAAGCAAAGATAAACCATCTAAAAGTATAGATGGTGCGTAAGGTCAGTTTATAATCTATGGAGAACCGATGAAAAAAATTTTAATCATCGCTGATGGTATTTTAGCGAAACATTTTTTAGAAAGAGTTATGGATAGCTCAAGTAGTGACAATTGTTATGATATTGTTACATATAGAGAGAAAACTATGCCATCAAAAAAGCTTGATAACTTTACATTTTATAATTTTGATCCTACTAGCTATGAAAAACTCTCACCAATGCTAGGTCGTGATTACTATCAAATTATGATAGTAGTTGCTATGAAAATTGATGCTGTAGGTGCATATAATATCATAAGATCTATAAATGGTGAGGTTCAAATAGTATTATTAGATAGATGGAATCTTGAGATTGACGACCATAGACTTGAGATTTTGGACTCTCGTGATGTTCTTAGTTCTCGTTTTGTTGATTTTTTGCCAAATATGCCAGTTATTGCTCAAAATGTTGGCTTGGGTACAGGTGAGATTATGGAGATAAGAGTTCCAATAGGCAGTTCATATGTTTATCGTCATTTAGCATCAATAGTTCAAAAAAAATGGAGAATTTCAGGTGTATATAGAGCAAATTCTCTAATTTTGCCTCGTCCTACTCTTATGATACAACCAAATGATGTCCTGCTTGTAGTTGGTGATCCCATTGTTTTGCAAAGTGTATATAGAAGTATCAAAAAAGAGTTAGGTCAATTTCCTGCACCATTTGGAAGTAGTATATATTGTTTAATTGATATGTTACATATGAGTTCAAGTGGTATAGATAAATTAATCAATGATGTACTTTTGCTTCATTCAAACATAAGTAGTACGAACTTACATGTTAAGATTATCAACCCTACATACTCATCTACATTTGAAAAATTAAAAAGTTATCAAAACAGACATATAAATATAGAAATCGAGTATCGTAACAGAGATATAAATAGCATTATGCAGAGTGATATCAATGAAAAAGATATTGGTTTAGTTGTAGTATCAAATGATTTTTTTGCTGAGCATATTGCGCTTCTTCACTCATTTAAACTACCAATTTTTAAAACAGGACTATATGGTTTTTCAAGTTTGAAAGATGGAGTAGTTCTTAGCAACAATTCTGAAGATATTGAAAAAGAGTCAGCAGTTATATTTGATATATCTGCTCAACTTGATTTAAATGTTAAACTTTACAACTTTAATCCAGATAATACGAGTGAAAGGAATTCTCTTGCTGAACACTTTGATAACCTTTCAAAACTTTTTAACCAAAAAGTAGAAATTATAGATACAAAGAGAAACCCTCTATTGAAACTTAGAGACAAAGATGATTTTCTTCAGTTTGTTCCTTTTAATGACAAGATAGCAAGCTCAAGTATATTTTCAGTTTTTTCAACAGATATGGAGAGACTTCATTTTAAGCTTTCTCACTCTTATCAATTATTTATTCCAGTACAGGCGTAAATACTCATCCACTAATATGTCACCAATTTAAACGAGCATATTATATCTTGGTGCGAGACGAGACTCTGCAGTGGCTACTAGTAGCCTCAAAGGTTCTCAACGAAGCAATATGATATAATATGTTCGCCCTTTGGGTAAAAGATAAGTCATCATCTATTTCGTTAAACTATCTTGAAGTTACAAGTAGCTCCTGCAACAGTTTGCCTCATAGATAATAACTTATCTTTTATTTAAAGTGGCGACATATTAGAGGATGAGTATTATAATGAAAATAGAAGTAAAATTAAAAGACAAATCATATTTTGTGCATATAGATGAGCTTGAAAAAATTGAGCTAGATACAAAAGTAGTTGTTGTAACTAACCCAACCGTAAGTGCATTTCACCTCGATACACTTCTTAGTAAGATTGATGCTTTGGAGTGTCATGTAGTTACTGTTCCAGATGGAGAAAAGTATAAAAATTTTGAAACTATAAATCAAATTTTAGATGAGTGTTTTTTACATAGACTAGATAGAAAATCAGTTCTTATTGCCCTTGGAGGTGGTGTTATTGGTGATATGACAGGCTTTACTGCTTCTATTTATCAAAGAGGGATAGAGTTTATTCAGATTCCAACAACACTTTTAAGTGCTGTTGATGCAAGTGTTGGTGGAAAAACAGGTATAAATAATAAATATGGAAAAAACCTTGTAGGATCATTTTGGCAGCCTAGTGCTGTTTACTGTGAGACTGCTTTTTTAAAAACACTTCCTAAAAGAGAGTTTAGTGCAGGTATGGCAGAGATGATAAAAATGGCGGTAACTTTTGATAGAAGTTTTTTTGAGTGGCTAGAAAATAACTCTCTACATGTAGAGGCTAATTTACAGTATGCCTTAAGGGAGTGTATTAAAATAAAAGCTGATGTTGTAAGCCAGGATGAGAGAGAGCAGGGAGTAAGAGCTGTTCTTAATTATGGGCATACTTTTGCACATGTGATTGAAAATGAAACTAAGTATAGTAAGTATCTTCATGGTGAAGCTGTGGCAATTGGTATTGTTATGGCAAATGAGTTAGCATTTGAATTGGGACTTTTAAGTTTGGAAGATAAAAAAAGAGTAAATTTACTACTAAAAAAATATGATTTACCAGTGGAGTATAAAATCAATAATATAGAAAAATTTTATGATGCATTTTTCTTAGATAAAAAGAGTTTTAATCATAAGATAAAGTTTATATTGGCAAAGGGTATTGGCGGCTATATTATGAAAGATGATATTGAAAAAAGTCTTATATTTAAAGTTCTAGGTAATTTTTCATGATAAAGTTTTTACTCTCTTTCATACTTTTAGTTACAACAACACTATTTGCACAAGATAGTAACACAAGCAAGGAAGATTTTGTAAAAATTGAGATGATTAATCAGCATATTGATGATATAAGAAATTCATTAAAATCAAATATTTGGTTAATAGGCTATCAAAACCATACGACATATAAAAATTTAATAACAGAGTTAGAAGTAGTTGATAGGCAGGTTAAAAAACTCTCCAGAAAGAGAGATAAAAAATCTAAGGACAACCTAAAAGAGCTGCTTGAAGAACAAGATAGATTAGAAAAGCAGATAGAGCTGTTAATGGAGTATAAAAATTCTCCATTTTTAAAAATCATAAAACCAGATGAAATAGATGAAAAGCCTGATGTTAGCAATCCATTTATGATTTTACCAGCCTACTCATATATAAAAAAAATTGAACAAGATAGAGAAAACTATAAGGAAAAAATTAACTCACTAAAGAATTTAATTACAAAATTAAAAGAGGCAGAGAGTTTACTAAAAGAGCTATATGAATTGCAGCCAATACCTTCGGTTGAAGAGAGGCTATTAATAACTTCTAAAGATATACTAGCATTTAATGGTGCATATAAACTTGCAATGACTACATACGAAGTGTATTCTAAAAAAGTAGATAGAATTTTAGTTGAAATTAAAAATGATATTAAAGAGCAGATGAAAAGAGCACTAAATATCGGTATTTTTATTGTCATAATTATAATCATATCACTAATGTTTAAGTTTATAAGTAAAAAATATATAAAAGACAATGAACGATTTTATATGGCAAATAAGGCTATAAACTTCATCAACTTTACACTAATTGTGATTGTACTTCTTTTTGCATATATTGAAAATGTCTCATATTTTGTTACTATTTTAGGATTTGCTTCTGCTGGTATGGCCATAGCCATGAAAGATTGGTTTATGAGTATTTTAGGCTGGATGGTTATAGTCTTTGGTGGTAGTTTTCATGTTGGTGATCGAATTAAAGTACAAAAAGATGGTCTTCCTTATGTTGGTGATATTATAGATATATCTTTGTTAAGAATTACAATACTTGAGGATATTACACTAACAAGTTACATGCAAAACAGACGCTCTGGTAGAGTTATATTTATACCAAATAACTATGTTTTTACAACTCTTATTGCAAATTATACTCATGGAAGTATTAAGACCGTATGGGATGGTATTGATCTTACTATTACATTTGATTCAAATCATAAAAAAGCAATAAAAATCATAGGCGATATAACTAAGAAGTACTCAAAAGGATATACTGATATTGCAAGAAAGAGTCTTGTTAAGTTAAGAAATCAATATAGTATTAAGCACACTAAAATAGAACCAAGAATATACTCTTTTTTAGAACCACATGGCTTGACAATAAGTACTTGGTATATGACAAATTCTTATGCTGCACTTACTTTAAGAAGCAGCATAAGTGCAGACATAGTAGATGCTATAAATAAAGAAGACGACATACAAGTCGCATACCCTACACAGACTATTGATGTAAGGCATACACAAAGAAAACTGCCAGAAGGCATAGATGTAAACAAGGATATTTTGCATTAATGAAGAAAGTATATTTTAAGACATTTGGTTGTAGAACAAACATTTATGATACTCAGATTATGATACAAAATTTAAAAGATTTTGAGGTAGTTGAGAGTGAAGAAGATGCACAGATTGTTGTTGTAAACTCTTGTACTGTAACCAATGGAGCAGATAGCGGAGTAAGAAGCTACATAAATGGAGTCAACAAAAGAGGTGCAAAGGTGATTTTGGCTGGTTGTGGAGCTTTTAGTAAAGGCGAAGATCTCTTTAAAGACAAAAAAGTTTTTGGAGTTATGGGACACTCAGAGAAAGAAAATATAAACTCACTTTTACATGAAAAAACACGCTTTGTAGAGATGGGCGATTTAAACTCTTTGGAAAAAACCATAGTTAGTGACTACCTTGGAAAGTCAAAAGCCTTTTTGAAGATTCAAGAGGGGTGTAATTTTCGTTGTTCATACTGCATAATTCCCTATGTAAGAGGAGATGCTAGAAGTCAAGATGAAGAGCTCATACTAGACCAAGTTCGTAAACTTGCACTAAATGGCTATGGTGAGTTTGTGCTCACAGGAACGAACATAGGAAGTTATGGTCAAGATAAAAAAAGTAGTCTTGGAAATTTGGTTAAAAGAATCTCACAGATAAGAGGTGTAAGAAGAATTAGGCTAGGAAGTATTGAGCCAATCCAAATAGACGATAGTTTTAGAGAGATTTTAGATGAACCTTGGCTTGAAAGACACTTGCACTTAGCACTTCAACATACAAGTGAGGAGATGCTTAGGCTTATGCGAAGAAGAAACAATGTAAAAAGAGATTTAGAACTTTTTGAAGAGTTGAGTTCTCTTGGTTATGCTCTAGGAACAGATTTTATCACAGGGCATCCTGGTGAGAGTCAAGAGGTTTGGGATGAAGCCTATGAGACACTAAAGAAGTTTCCTTTAACACATATACACTCATTTGTATACTCAAAAAGAGATGGAACACCAAGTGCAACAATGAAGCCAGAAGTCAGAGGAGATATAGCCAAGCAGAGGCTAAAAGATATAGAAAATTTAGTGTTTGAAAAAAACTATGAATTTAGAAAAACTAGGGCAGAGAGCTTGGATATTTTAGTAGAAGAGAAAAAAGATGGATTGTTTGTAGGTTATGATCAATTTTATAATAAAATTTTAATTGATTCGAATAGAGATATTTTAAAAGAGTGGGTTAAAATAGATAACTATGAAGTTAAAAGGGATGTAAATTATGCAATTTTTGAAGTCTAAAAAACTAATGGTATCACTCATGGCACTTAGTGTTTTAGTGATTCTTTTTTTGACAATAATACTAAGAGATAATGTTAAAATTATTGATTACAATTTCTATGAAGCACTGTTAAAAACGGATAGTATTAAAAAGGCTCAAATAGAATCCAATGATGTAATACTCTACTCAATAGATGGAAAATATAGTATTATTAAGGATGCAGTAGATCTAAAAGAGCTTGTAAAAAAAGTTCCAGTTCAGAGCATAGAAGCAAATCCTTTTTTAGAAGATCTATTTGTCATAGCACTGTTTTTTGTGATGATATTTGTACTTGTTCTTTATGGAAGAAAAAAACGGGAGAATGACTTAAAAAAAGAGGAAGAGTCTAAAAATCGTGCCTATGCCAATGCGGGGCTTGGACAGAGTATCATCAAATCATCAAAATCAAAATATAAGTTTTCAGATATTGCAGGAATTAGTGAGGTAAAAGAGGAGCTTCAAGAGATTGTAGATTTTTTGAAAAACTCAACCAAATACACAAAGATGGGTATTACACTTCCAAGAGGAGTTCTTCTTGTTGGACCTCCTGGTGTTGGAAAAACCCTTATAGCAAAGGCAGTAGCTGGAGAAGCTAATGTGCCATTTTTCTACCAAAGTGGTGCTAGTTTTGTTCAAATATATGTAGGAATGGGTGCAAAAAGAGTGAGAGAGCTTTTTTCTTATGCTAAGGCAAATGCTCCTTCTATCATCTTTATTGATGAGATCGATGCAGTTGGAAAAGCAAGAGGAGATATGAGAAATGATGAGCGTGAATCTACTCTCAATGAGCTACTAACGCAGATGGATGGTTTTGAAGACAGTAGTGGAGTTATAGTCATAGGAGCTACCAATAAGATGGATGTTATAGACGAGGCGTTGCTTCGTTCAGGTAGATTTGATAGACGAATTTTTATACCAATGCCAGACATATTAGATAGACAAAAGATACTAGAAGTTTATCTAAAAGGCAAACCATTTGATGGTGATGTTAAAAGTATTGCTAAGATGAGTGTAGGTTTTAGTGGGGCAGCACTTGCGACTTTGGTAAACGAAGCAGCTATAAATACTCTAAGAAAGGGCAGAGAAATTATCACTGAAGATGATTTCGTAGCAGTTCGTCAAAAAGTTCTTCTTGGAAAGAGAAAAGTATTAAATTTTTCAGATACCGAGAAGGCTATACAGTCAGATTATCAAGCTGCAAAGGCTCTTTGTGCATACTGGTTTGAGATTGATTTTGAAAAGATTACTATTGTAAACGATAGACTTAAAGATGTAGATTTTGAAATAGAGTCAAAAACACAGATGTTTTCTAAAATCAAAGTATATCTAGCAGGAATAGCAATAACCAAAATCAAATACAATGAGACCTTTTCAAACTCAACAGAAGATTTGCTAAGAGCAAGAGAGATAGCAAAAAACATGAGCGAACTCTACGGTATGGGTAAAGGTCTTGTTCCATACGATGATGATGTCGCAACTATGCTCAACGAGGCAAAAGATGAAGTGGAAAAGTTTTTGTTAGGCATGAGTACTCCTCTTGAAAAAGTATCAAAGATTTTATTTGAAAATGAGAGTATAAGTCGAGATGAGATTAAAAAGATTGTAGATGAAGTATTTTAAGGGAGTTAACATAAAAGATAAAACAAAACTGTTTGAAAACTTTATGTGTGAGAGTGATTTTTGTGTTGTTGGTTCTGGAGATGGAGCTCAAACAGCATTGGAATATACCTCTACATGTAGAGATAGAATTGATAAGCTTCGCTTGATTTCTCCTGTATTTGATACAGATAAAAGTGATAAATATAAGAAACTTGAATCTATAAAAAAAAGAGGAGTTGAGATTGAAGTATATTTGGATGAAAAAGATAAGATAATAAGCCCTCTACATGTAGAGGAGTTTTTTAAAGAATTTGCTACAATATATATAAAAACAGAGGAGATATGTTATGAATAAAATTAAAATAGGAATTTTAACGCTCTCAGATAGAGCAAGTGCAGGAATTTATGAAGACCTTTCAGGAAAAGCGATAATTAATACTCTCAATGAGTATTTAGTAAGCGAATGGGAGCCTGTTTATGAAGTGATACCAGATGATAGAAAACTCATAGAAGAAGCTCTAAAGGATATGGCTGATACACATGAGTGCTGTTTGATAGTGACCACTGGAGGAACAGGACCAGACCCAAAAGACTTAACTCCTGAGGCGACTGAAGCTGTATGTGAGAGAATGATGCCTGGCTTTGGTGAACTTATGCGTCAAGTGAGCTTACAGTATGTTCCAACTGCAATTCTTTCTCGTCAAACTGCTGGAATTCGTGGTAAGAGTTTGATAGTAAATCTTCCTGGAAAACCAAAGTCAATAAGAGAGTGTTTAGATGCGGTTTTTCCGGCTATTCCATATTGTATTGATTTAATTGATGGACCTTATTTGGAATGTGATGAAAATGTTATAAAGCCTTTTAGACCAAAAAAATAGCTACTTTTTATACTTTAAGTAGATAAAAGAAATGATAACTATTGTGACTAATGTTACAATAGTTATCTGCTTTAAATACTCACTTATTAGGTCTTGATTACTTCCTAGAAAGTACCCCAAAAGTGTCAAGATGACTACCCATATGCTTGCACCTAGTACTGTGTAGATAGAAAATTTAACTATGTTCATCTTAGAGAGTCCAGCAGGGAGTGAGATGTATTGACGAACAACAGGAATTAGTCTGCCATTAAATGTAGATATTTCGCCATGAGATTTAAAAAAGTTTTCCATTTTTATTAACTTTTCTTCTTCGAACCAAATGTAGTGCCCATACTTTAACAGTAGTTTTCTTCCAAGAGTTTTAGAGATATAGTAATTTAGAAGTGCTCCACCAAGTGAGCCTAAAATACCCATTAGAAGAACTATGTAAATGTTCATCTCTCCTTTGTGTGCCAAAAAACCAGCAGGTATCATAACCACTTCACTTGGAAAAGGAAAAAATGTACTCTCTAGGAACATCAATGCAAAAATTCCGATGTAACCTAGAGAGCCAATAGTTTCAACTAAAAAGCTGATAACTTGGTGAAGTATATCCATCATGATAAGATTTTTAGCTCTTCATCTATTTTAGATAACTTTTCATTTGCACTTTTTAGTGCTTTTTTGTTGGTTTCAATCACTTCTTTTGGTGCATTTGCTACAAATCTTTCGTTATTTAGCATGCCATTTAGTTTTGCCGTCTCTTTTTCTAGTTTTAGCTTTTGGTTATTTAGTCTCGCGACTATAGGAGCAAGATCCACGCCACTAAGAGGTATGAAAACTTCTAGGTTATCGCTAACATCTCTGATTGCATCTTCGAGTTTTGCATCAATAAATATTACTTCTGAACTCTTTCCAAGAAGTTTTAAAAATGGCACAGCTTTACTTAAGTCTATTTTTTCATTTAGTTTGATTGAAACACTATCTATCTTTCCTGGCATCTCAATAGTAGCTTTTGCTCGTCTTATACTTACAATAGACTCGATGATAAGTTCAAAAACTTTCTCTATCTCTTCATCTTTGCTCGTATCTTTTGGATAGCTTTTTACCATAATAGACTCAACATTTTCAAGCTTAGTATCACTCAACTCTTGGTATAAAAACTCAGATATAAATGGCATAAATGGATGAGTAAGTTTCATGGCCTCTTTAAAGATAGCCCCAAGTTCGATAACACTAGACTTTTCTGCTTTACTTAGCTCTATGCCCCAGTCACAAAACTCTCCCCAAAGAAATCTATAAAGTACAGTTGCTGCATCGTTAAATCTATAAGAGTCCATATGTTCACGAACTTCACGAGTGGCAACTTGAAGGCGAGATTTCATATAGCGGCCAAGGTCAGTTTTTATTTCAATGTCACTCAAATCTGCAAAGCTATCTGCATTCATAAGCAGGTATTTTGAAGCATTGTAAAGCTTGTTTGTAAAGTTTCTCATCTGCTCTAGCTTCTCTTGACTTAGCTTGATATCACGACCCTGAACAGCAAGAACTGCAAGAGTAAAGCGAATAGTATCTGCACTAAACTCTTCTATGGTGTCAAGCGGGTCAATAACATTGCCTTTTGATTTACTCATTTTTTGACCATTTTCATCTTTTACTAGGGCGTGGAGATATATATCTTTAAATGGTAGCTCTTTAAAAGTATGCTCACCTTGAAACATCATACGAGCTACCCAGAAGAAAAGTATGTCAAATCCTGTTATGAGAAGTGAGTTAGGGTAGAAGTCTTCAAGATCACTTGTTTCCCACTTCTCTCCTTCAAATGCACCATCATTTCCCCAGCCAAGAGTAGAAAATGGCCATAAACCTGAGCTAAACCAAGTATCAAGTACATCTGGGTCTTGGTGTATGTTTTTACTTTTACACGAAGGACACTCATGTGGTGTATCTTCTTCAGTAGCCCACTCATGCTCACACTCTTTACAGTAAAAAACAGGTATCTGATGTCCCCACCAAAGTTGACGAGAAATGCACCAATCTCTTAGCTCATTCATCCAGGCATTAAACGAGTTTATCCAATGAGCTGGATAAAACTCTGCAAGATGGTCATTGACTTTTTCTATCGCACCATCTGCTATCTCTTTTTTTACAAACCACTGTTTTGAGATGTAAGGTTCAACTACATTTTTACAACGGTAACAATGCCCAACTTGATTTTCATAATCTTCTACTTTTTCTACAAAACCCTCAGCTTTAAGTTTAGTCATGATAGGCTCTCTAGCCTCTAATCTCTCTTGTCCTTTAAACTCTCCACATTCAGAGTTTAGGTAACCTTTTTCGTCAAATATAGTGATAAACTCCAAGTTGTGTCGTTTTCCAACTTCGTTGTCATTGATATCATGAGCGGGAGTTACTTTTACACAACCTGTTCCAAACTCCATATCTACATGCTCATCTGTGATGATTTTTACTTTTCGATTGATGAGAGGAAGAATTACATTTTTACCTACAAGGTGAGCATATCTCTCGTCTTTTGGGTGCACCATAACCGCAGTATCACCAAAGTAAGTCTCAGGTCTTGTAGTTGCAACAACGATAAACTCATCGCTGTTTTCAATAGGATATCTTAGATGATAAAGTTTTCCTTTGTGTTGCTCGTACTCAACCTCTATATCACTCAAAGCCCCATCATGTGTACACCAGTTTACCATATAGTTTCCACGAACTATCATACCCTCATCGTACATCTTTACAAACGCTTTTTTTACGGAGCTTTTAAGCCCCTCGTCCATGGTAAATCTTTCTCTACTCCAAGCAGGACTAACACCTAGTTTTCTCATCTGATGGAAGATTTGGTTTCCGCTTATCTCTTTCCATTCCCAAACTTTTTCTAAAAACTTTTCACGGCCTATCTCTTCTTTGGCCGTTCCTTTAGCTAAAAGTTGCTTTTCTACTACATTTTGAGTAGCAATTCCAGCGTGGTCGGTTCCAGGTTGCCAAAGTGTTTTGTAGCCGTCCATACGCTTGTAGCGAGTGATGATGTCTTGCAGAGTAAATGTAAGTGCATGACCTATGTGTAGGCTTCCTGTGACATTTGGAGGTGGCATCATGATGGCAAAGTTTTTGCCTTTTTCTTGTATATTTTTGTTTCCATCTACTTCAAAATATCCACGCTCTTCCCAAATCTTGTAGTAACTATCTTCTACTACTTTAGGGTTATAAACTGTGCTTTTTTCACTCATAATAATCATATCCTATTGTTTTTAACCCAAATTATGCAATAGGATTTGTCAAAATAGTGCTTATGCTTGAATCTAGGGTGTTTGTAAAAAATTTAAGCTTAACCAAAAGGTTAGGCGATGATTTTTTGCAAATGCCGTAGACTCAATGATAAGTGCTAATTTGATGAACTCTATTGTATAATCTGGGTTTAATGACGCGATTATACACAAAAGGTTTTGAAAAGTTGATTAATGTTAAAATATCAACAAAAATGGGTGTTTATGAGAATAGCAATTTGTGGGGCAAGTGGTTTTATAGGAACATATTTATCAAGAGCATTAGTTGTAGATGGCTATGAAGTGGTAAGAGTTGGTAGAGAGCACTTTAATAGTAGTGAAGCCCTTCAAAACTCTCTTGATGGATGTGATACTGTTATAAATCTTTGTGGTGCACCAATCATCAAAAAATGGAATGAAATTTATAAGCATGAGCTGTACATAAGCCGCATAGAAACAACAAAAAAACTTTTAAAAGCTATAAGTAATCTAGAAAAAAAACCATCACTTTTTATGTCTGCTTCTGCAGTTGGTATTTATAAAGAAGATTTAGTTCACGATGATAACTCACAAAATTATGGTACAAACTATATATCACTTTTAGTACAGGATTGGGAAAGAGAAGCAAAAAAAGCTGAGGACATTGGACTAAGATGTACTGTCTTTAGGCTAGGTATTGTTTTAGGTAAAAATGGTGGAGCAGTGAGTGAGTTTAAGTTAGCCTTTAAGATAGGTTTAGGAGCAATTCCAGGAGATGGCAAACAGCCATTTTCATGGGTTCATATAGATGATGTTGTTGAGGTTATTAAAAAAACAATACAAGACACTTCCATGAGAGGCACCTACAATCTAACAGCACCAGAGAGTGTACAGATGAAAACATTTATGAAAACTTTTGGAAAAGCTATAAAAAAACCAGTGTGCTTAAATGTTCCAGAAAAAATCATAAAAATTAGATATGCAGAAGGGGCAGAGTCTCTTCTAAAGGGTTCTTTTGTTATGCCAAGTAGATTAGAGAATGAGGGGTATATTTTTAAATATGCAAATCTTGATGAGGCTTTAACTCAAATTATACATAAAAAGACACTTTAGAAGTGTCCTTAAAGATAAAGGACAATGAAAAATAGTGAATAAGGAGACATAGCAAAATGGGTATACAAAAAAGACTTAGTAAAAAAGATGCACCTACTACAATAACGAACGATGAGAAGGTTATATCCCAAGATGACTTTATAGTCTCAAAGACAGATACAAAAGGCTTTATAACATACTGCAACGAGATTTTTGTAGATATGTCAGGATATACAGCAGAGGATCTCATAGGAGCAAATCACAACATCATAAGGCATCCTGATATGCCAAGAGTTGCATTTAAATTAGCATGGGATTTACTAAGAAGTGGAAAAGAGTTTTTTGGATTTGTTAAAAACCTTAGAAAAGATGGAGGTTTTTACTGGGTTTTTGCCTATATTACTGCTGATTATGATCTAAAAGGCAACATAGTAGGATACACATCTTTTAGAAGGAAGCCACCAAGAAGTGCGATAGAGCAGATAGAGCCTGTTTATAAGTTGTTGGTTGATTCCGAGAGAAGAGGTGGCATGGAAGCATCAGGAAAGCTTTTGGCCGATTTTTTGGAAGAGCATAAAACAACATACGATGCACTTGTTATGAATCTTCAAAAGGGAGCTTAAGAGATGAGTAGATTTAAAAACATAAATATTTTGGCATTTTTTATACTATCAGTTTTATCTTCAGGCTATTTTGCTTTTATATCTGAGTATATTGCTGCAGTT
>Ga0256840_1003287_pt1 | contig 13238 bp, 10 predicted proteins | sample 355202metaG_FD_185969 | JGI IMG/M metagenome (GOLD analysis project Ga0256840, IMG submission 185969) | Hydrothermal vent microbial communities from Mid Atlantic Ridge, Atlantic Ocean - 355-202 | ecosystem: Environmental > Aquatic > Marine > Hydrothermal vents | place: Atlantic Ocean: Mid...
ATTATACAAAAAAATGGTTGATGATAAAAAAGAAGCCTTACAAGTTGGTGCTTTTAATGTAAGTCAAGAAGATTATGGAATGTATGTAATTTACGGATTGCCTTTAGGTGATCATACAACAGATACCTTATTAAAAGATATTGATGAAGAAATTGTTAAATTACAAACAGAATTAATTTCTGAAAAAGAATTTCAAAAATTAAAAAATAAATTCGAAAATAAATTTGTGAACTCTAATTCAAGCATTCAAGGAATTGCTAATTCTTTGGCTAGATATTATATGTTATATGGTGATGTAAATCTAATCAATAATGAAATAGATATTTATAATTCTATTACTAGAGAAGAAATTAAAGCAGTAGCTAATAAGTATTTAAAACCAAATCAGCGTTTAGTTTTTAATTACTTACCTAAAGAAGAAAAAGCAAAATAACTTAAAACGTATCAAAAAATGAAAAAATATATAATCATATTAACATTTATTTTATCAGCTACTATGATGAATGCACAAGTGGATAGAAGTATTCAACCAAAGCCAGGACCTGCTCCTAAAATAAATTTAAAACAACCGCAAACTTTTAGTTTGAAAAACGGATTGCAAGTATTACTTGTTGAAAACCATAAACTACCAAGAGTATCGGTAAGTTTAGAAATGGATAATGAACCAAATATTGAAGGTGATAAAAAAGGAACTTCAAGCTTTGTATCTAGTATGCTTGGTGCTGGTTCAAAAAACATCTCTAAAACAAAATTTGATGAAGAAGTTGATTTTCTAGGAGCTCGTATGAGTTTTAATTCAGAAGGTGCTTATGCAAGCTCTTTATCTAAATACTTTCCTAGAGTATTTGAACTAATGGCAGATGCTGCTTTACATCCTAATTTTACTCAAGAAGAATTTGAGAAAAATAAAGATCAAATGATTACAGGTTTAAAAACGAGAGAAAAAAGTGTAGCTGCAATTGCAGGTATTGCTCGTAAAGCTATTGGTTATGGTAAAAATCATCCTTTTGGTGAATTTACAACCGAGAAAACAATCAATAATATTAATTTAACTGATGTTGAAAACTACTACAATAATTACTTCAAGCCAAATAATGCGTATTTAGTTATTGTAGGAAATATTACTTTAAAAGAAGTAAAAAAACTGGTAAAAAAGAATTTCAAAAAATGGAAAAAAGGAGAAATGCCTAAGGCTGATATTCCTAAAGCAACCAATCCTTCTACATTAGAAATTGACTTTGTAAATATGCCAAATGCTGTTCAATCTGATGTTAAAGTACTAAGTCTTACTACTTTGAAAATGAATGACCCAGATTATCATGCAGTTTTGGTTGCTAATCAGATTTTAGGTGGAGATTTTAATTCATACCTTAATATGAACCTTCGTGAAGCTCATGGTTATACTTATGGAGCGAGATCGAGTATTAATGACAACAGATATGCTTCTATGTTTAGAGCTGGTGCAAGTGTTCGTAATGCAGTTACAGACAGTACCGTAATGCAAACCATAAAAGAGATTAACCGTATTAGAACTGAAAAAGTTGATGAAGAAACGCTTAAAAATGTAAAAGCAGGTTATGTTGGCAAGTTTGTTTTAGCCTTAGAAAGACCACAAACTATTGCTAATTATGCGTTAAACATTAAAACTAAAGATTTATCAGATGATTTTTACAAAACTTATTTACAAAAAATAAATGCAGTTACAGCTGATGATGTAATGCGTGTTGCCAATAAATATTTTAATATTGATAATGCTAGAGTTTTAATTGTTGGTAAAGCTATTGATGTTTTGCCTAACTTAGAAAGACTAGGGTATCCTATAAATTATTTTGACACTGATGCAAATCCATCAAAAAAACCAGAAATGAACAAACCTGTTCCTGATGGAGTTACTGTAAAAACAGTAATTGATAAATTTGTGGAAGCTATTGGAGGAAAAGATAAAGTAAACGCTATTAAATCTATGGTAAAAGAATCTGAAGCATCTATGCAAGGACAAGTTTTATCTATGACTTCTAAATATATGTCTCCTAACAAAACAGCTATGGAGCTTAAAGGAATGGGAATGGTTTTATCTAAAAATGTTTTTGACGGAACAAAAGGATATGCAGAAGGAAGAGGTCAAAAGAAACCTTTAGAAGGTGATGATTTAGAAGATGCTAAAAACGGCTCTGCTCCTTTTAAAGAATTGTCTTTAGTTAAAAACGGAAAACTTATTGGTATTGAAAATGTTGATGGAAATGACCAATATATTGTTAAAACAAGTGTGAAAGGAGAAACTAAAATTTACTTTGATGTAAAAACTGGTTTAAAAACAATGGCAGTTTCAACAAAAAAAGGACCAGGAGGAAAAGAAATGACACAACGTTTCTTATTTTCTGACTATAAAGCTGTTGATGGTGTTAAAGTACCGCATTTAATGAAAATGGAAATGGGTCCAATGACCTTAGAATTTAAAACTAAAGATGTTAAATTTAATCAAGGTGTGAGTGATAAAGATTTTGAGTAATCATTCTTTACAACAGAATTAAAAGACTACTTGAAAAAGTAGTCTTTTTTTTTAGTCTTGAAATTAATTTAAAAAAGCCATTCAAAATAATTCAATTAATTATTTATCCTCTATCAAACAAGTCCAAATACTTAATTTTCCGTTTTCATAGCGTGTCCAAATAGGTCTAATAATACCATCATAAGCACTAATATTGTTGTAATCACCAAAAAAGACACTCTTAATTGGTGTAAACGGACTACTAGAAATGGTTTTATTTACGAAAGTCTCTCCTCCATCTTTAGAAACTGCTAGCATAACATCCGTTTGATTGTTGGTATATTTACTTCGGTCATAAAAAACGATGTAAATATATCCTGTTTTAGCATCAACACTCATCCACGTAAAAAATTGATGTGTTTTTGTATTTTCTATATTTACTTTTACAGGATGAGACCATGTTTTACCATCATCAGTAGATTTAACTAAGAAAATATCTGTATTGTCCTCTCCGTTTCTTTGATCAGAAAAATTAATATAAATTGTTCCTTTATACTTACTATTACTCGTATCAACACATGTAATTGGCATTCCGTTTGCACGAGAAACTCCATCAACATCAAAAGTCCATCCTTTAGGTTGATTACAAACTTCAATATCATTTTTTAGCCAAGTTTTTCCATCATCTAAACTTTTATCAAAATAAATTTTATTATTTACACTCCATGAAACATAAATTTCACCCTTTGCTCCTATTGCAGGCACAGCTCCTTCTACTGTTAAATCATCATCTAAGGCATCACCTTCTATCTCGCTTAAAGTAATGGCTTTAGACCATATTTTTGCATCATCGGTAGATTTTGAAAAACGTATTCTTGAATGATGGTTTTTGTCCTTACTTCCATATTTTTCAAACTCTGTCCATGTTAAGTAAATTTCATTATTTTTTGGATTAACAACAGCCCATTCTTTATCTTGTTGTCTTGGATAATCATTCTTTCCAATGGCAGTACCATCTGACCATGTTTTTCCGCCATCAACAGATTTCTGAACCACCATACTCTCTAAAAAGCGTTTACCACTATACGCCATTCCATCAGGGTTTGCCAAATGAAAATAATAGAAATTCCCTTTAAAATCTGCTGCAATACACGGATCACCATATACTCCTAAAGAGGATTTTAAGGTGTTGGTTTTCCACGTTTTTCCACCATCAAAAGATCTGTGCTCATTTTTCATAACAGAACCAGCAACTAAATTGCTAGTATTTAACGGATTGATAAAAATACTTGGCTCACAAGGACCATATTCAAGAGCATTTTGTTGCTCGTATATTTTGATGTTTTCAAAAGATTTTTCAAGAAATTTTGAGCTTGTAACTTGTTTTGTTTTACAACTTATAAGGATTATAAATAAAATAAAAAGATACTTTTTCATGGGTTTGGGTTTATTATGATTTTAGTAAAATCAATTTATTTAGACCAATTTTAAAATGTAATTGAAATAACAATATTTAGATTGTAAATATAGTAAAAGATACTAACATGTATGAATATACTTATATTACATTTCAACCATGAAAATCAACAATTCAGAAAATGTTTTTGTTAAAAAAGAACAAATTATTCCATATTTGCACGAACATTAAAACTAAATTATGCACAGCGCTACCCTAAAAAAAATTGGATACATCACTTTATACTATATTATAGCTATCGTTTTAAGATATTACATTTTAATTCTAAAACCTGCATTTTTTAAAGATGCTGATTATTTTTTACAGATTTTATTAGAAGGGATTGGTCCTTTAATTGGAGCATTACTTATGATTAAAGTTTTTAAAAGACCAAATGAGTTATCCATATTTCCAATAGGAATTCAAAAATCAATAGTCCTAATATTGATACCTGTTATACTTTTTACATTGGTTGGTATTATAAATATAGGACATCCTTATTATATAGGAGGACCTAAATTATTATTTGGAGCCATTCTGTATGGTGCTTTTGAGGAAATCGGTTGGCGTGGTTATTTACAAGCAGAATTAAATGGATTAAAGAAATTTCATAAATACCTTATTATTGCTATTCTCTGGTATGTTTGGCATTTAGATTTTGGATTTGATATACAACATTTATTCTTTTTTGGAATTATACTTTTTGGAACTTATGGAATGGGAATTGTAGCCGAAAAAACTAAATCACTCGTTTTGGTTGCTTTATTTCATGCTTTTTTTAACCTATATTATATAGTCAACTCTTTAGAAGGTATTACAAGCAACCAAATACTCATTATTTTGACTATTAGTATTATAAGTATTTTATATGTAATGAAAAATGAAAAGAAATCAGTGCTTCTTAAAAAAAACACTGATTAAAAATAGATTTATAAGCCGGATTTTGTATTTCGATTAATCGAAATCCTTATCATTTATCTGAGTTTACCATTACTGATAAACTTTAGCTGTTCACCCCTTGAAGACTTGAGCGAGCACTCTTTACCGAATAAACGGCACTCCAATATACGTAACATTGCACCTCGTAGAGTTTACCTGATTTCACTACAGCATTACCTGTACATTCTTTCTGTTGCACTTGTCCTCTACTGAAAAAAATCAGCATGACGGCTGCTAACCGCTACGATGCTCTGTGGTGTCCGGACTTTCCTCCATCAATAAAATTGACAGCGATAAGGCAATCTAGGGCAAAATTACAATTTTATACCAATTCAACATCAAAATTATTTATCTTTTTCCGTTTAACTGCACTTAAAATTTAAACCATAGCTATTGCCATGTTTGAAATTTGAAGATTGTAAAACAAAAAAATACTTCAAATTTATTTAGTGTATTTTGAAATAGAATTGGTATTACAATTAATTTATAAAGGTATTGTAAATATATTATTCATTATAATGTACATATTTCTGTAAATTAGCATCTTCGCAAATAAACGATAAGTCATTATTGTAAATTCCTTTATATTCTGAATAAACGGCATCACAAGAAGTCTCATTATAATGGTTGATAATAACCAATTTGCCTGTGTCTAAAAAACTTTGCGCTCCAGATTGATTCCACCAATTCTTTTCATCGCTGTACGATTCATAAAGTACTCCATCAAAATCTGAGGCATTCTCTACCGTATTTTTTGCCATACATTTCATTCCTTTTTCGTGAACATAATCACATAACGCATTGTAATACGCAACACCTTCTTGCTGAGTAACTTGAAATTCATATTGAGACCTTAAGTCATCATCATAAATCCAGTCCATATTGTCAAATTCAACCCAATCACAACCCCAAGAAGCAATTTTATCAATTCTAGATTTCATAACTTCTAAAATACCTGTATTTGTTTTATTTACAAAATACTCTCCTTCCCATTCTCCCCAAACAGTACTCACTAAAAAAGGTTGTAATTCGTTAAAATCTGCTCTCCAATTTTCACCTGTCCCAATACTAATGTAAGCTCCTACTTGATTGTTATTTGCTTTAATAGCAGTAATTTGATTGGATATACCTTCTTGAAATGGGTCAATTAACACATAAGCACTATGAGCATCATTTAAAATGTCTGAAACTTTATCAGCTTCATAATTTTCTTGATACGCCTGATTATAAATTGGTATGGCTTTACTTGCTGAATTGTTTTGAGAATCATTGTCTTTATTACAAGAAAATAATACGATTGCTAAAATTAGAAATGTGATTTTTAGGTTCATTTTATTAGTTTATAAACAAATAACGTTAAAAAAAAGAATAAAGTATGTTGTTTTAGGTTTACTTAGAACAAAACTAAAATATTAAGGCATACAAAACTCATACTATGACTTAGAGTCATAGTATGAGTTATAAAAAATACTCACACCGTAACTTAGAGTCACGGTGTGAGTGAAAAAATCTAAAAAACTAAATTAATTATTTTTTCATTAACATTTTATCTATTCCAATAGTAGCATAATAACCATCTGCTATGGCTGAAATAGCATCTACATTTCCATAACGTACTGAATCTCCTCCTGCAAATAATTTTGGAATACTTGTTTTTCTATCATCATTAATGGCTATTTTACCTCTATTCATTTCTAATTCTTCCATAATTTCTTTTGGTAGCAACCCAAAGTCCGCTTGTTGTCCAATTGCTGAAATCACACTATCACATTCAATTATAGTCTCACTTCCTTCAATAGGTACAGGTCTTGGACGACCTCCATCTTGTGAAACCATTTCAGCTTTAAGGTATTCTAAACCTATGGTTTTATTATTTTCATCAGTTACTACTCTAGTAGGAATAGTTTGTGGCATAAATACAACACCTTCATCTTCTGCTCCTTCTATTTCTTCCCAATCTGCTGGCATATCTTTTACTCTACGTCTGTATGATTGATTTACTGTTGCTCCTAATCTTCTAGAAACACGTGCAGCATCAATAGATACATTTCCACCACCAACAACCACTACTTTTTTACCAATTTCAACTTTTTCATCGGAATTTACTTTTTTTAAGAAATCAATTGCAGACCAAACACCATCTGCATCTTCATTTTCAATTCCTAAAGTATAAGCATTTTGCAATCCAATTCCCATAAACACAGCATCATTTACATCGTAAATTTCTTGAAATTGTATATCTTTTCCTACTTTAGTATTGTAATGGATTTTTACTCCCATTTTTTTCATATAATCTACTTGTTTTTGAATAGAATCATAAGGTAATCTATATTTTGGAATACCATACATAATCATTCCTCCTGGATCTTTATGCGCTTCGTAAATAGTTACACTATAACCTCTTAACGATAAATAATATGCTGCGGTTAAACCAGCAGGACCAGCTCCAATAATACCAACTTTGTAATTGTTAGGCTCTCTAATTTCTGGATTTACTACTTTTTTAATTAAATCGGCATTGTTTACGGTTTCTGTTACATAGCCTTTTAACCAGCGAATAGCTACCGTTTCTCCTCGTACTTGAATAGCACAAACATCTTCACATTTACGAGTACACACTTTACCACAAACTTCTGGCAAATCATTATTATCATAAATTATTTGGAGTGCATCATTATCGTTTCCTTTTGCAATAGCATTAATATATTCTGGAATGTGCATGTGAACAGGACAAGCTTCTGTACATAATCCACATGAAATACAACGGTCTGCTTCTCTCCTTGCCTCTTCTTCGTTATAACCTAACATCACTTCAGCAAAGGATTTCACACGTTCATCTGGGTCTAATTCACGCATTGGAACTCTATCAAATACATTTAAAGAACTTTCTAAATCAGCCGAAAAACTTATGCGTTCTTGTGCATCTGGATTGTCCTTTCCTGGTGTCATTAAGAAGGTAAAAGGATCATTATCAACTTGTACATAATCTTTGGTCATATTTAATGAACCTGTTGGACAAACATCTACGCAAAGAGCGCAGTAACAACATCTTCCATAATCTACTCTTGGTCGTAATCCAGAATCTCCTTTTCCTCCATTAATTTCGGCTAAACCAACCATATCAATTGCTTCATTCATACAGATTGTACTACAATTTCCACAACCAATACAGTCGTCTAAACTATTGTAATGAAACCCTCTATATCGTTCTGATGTTCTTTTTTGCTCATCAGGAAAAGTAATGGTATGTGGTGTTTTACCAATTTGCTTTAATGCTCCAAGTGGTGATAAAATTCCTTTTAAATCAAGAATGCTCATGTTTTAAATTTTAAATGTTGAATGCTGAATTTTAAATAAAATTCAAATCAATTTATCTTTCTATTTCTGGCGGACAAACGCCTAATGAATTCAGTATAAATGAAACATCAGCAATATTTTGTCCTGGTAATATTTTTTCTAATACTGTTACTCCATGTGTGTAGGCAGCTCCTTTTAAATGAACACGTTTTGGTTTGTTACCACCATCGCTTACAACGTAAAAGCCTATTTCACCACGAACACTTTCGGTTTTAACCCATGCTTCACCAGCAGGAACTGTCCATTTCATTGGATTTGGAATTCTGTTATAATAACTTCCTTCAGGTAAATTATCTAAAGCCTGACGCACAATGCTAATAGATTGTTTAATTTCATCTCTACGTACCAATGCTCTTGCCCAAACATCTCCTCCTTCATAAGTTGGCACTACAAATTTCATTTTATCATAGGCATCATAAGGTTCATCTATACGCACATCGTGCTTAATACCTGTTCCTCTAAGTGGCGCACCAACAACTCCCCATTCTATGGCTTTATCTTTAGGAATGATACCTACACCTTGTGCTCTTTTTTGGAAAATGGCATTATCAAATAATAACTGATTGTAATTGTCTAATCTACCTTCAATATAGTCCATTGTTTTGTATGCTTTATCAATCCATCCTTTAGGTAAATCTCTTCGAACGCCTCCTGGCCACATATACATGTGATAAATACGAGCTCCTGTTAAATCTTCAAATAAATCAAGGATGTAATTTCTATCTCCAACACTCCATTGTCCTAAAGTATATAATCCGCTAGAACCAGACTGACCGCCATACCAAAGTAAAAACGACTGAATACGAGCCAATTCTGCTACAATAGTACGAATGTATTTTGCTCTTTCTGGTACTTCTCTACCTTCTAATTTTTCAACGGCTCTTGCAAAAGTCAATTCCATTGGATCGGGTTCTGGAACACAAAAACGGCACATTAAAGTAAATGATTGTAACCAATTTCTATTTTCAACCAACTTTTCAAAGGCACGATGTAAGTAACCAACGTGTGTTTCGGCTTTTATTACGGTATCTCCTTTTACTTTAAGCTTAATCATCATATTTCCAGTAATTCCTGGATGTTGAGGATCTAAGTATAAGGTAGTTTCTTTTTCTCTTGTTTTACTCATAATATTAAATATTTAAGCACTTAGCTAATCACGTGAATATTTTTTTGCAAACTCTGGTATTTCTTCTTTACTTCGTTGTTGAATGGCTTCACGTACATTTTGTGCATCTTCTCTTCCTGGTCTTGAGTGAAAATGCTCAATGGCATATAATTGTGTGTCAAAATCTTTTCTCATTGGAGGAATGTCTTGCCAATCTTCTAAAATAAATTCTTTTCGCCCTTTTAAACCTGGAAAGTGAATACCAAACATTTCACGTATTTCACGTTCATAGGTATTTGCTTGATCCCATATAGCATCAATATTTTCCATTTTTGGATTTTTTCTATCAATACGTGTATGCACTAAAACGGTTAATTTTGTTTTAGGATTCCAAATGATATAAACCATTTCAAATTCATTATCTTCAATAAAATCTACACAAGAAATATGGTTTAAATGAATATATCCTTTTTGTGTTTTTAAATATAATAAGATACTGGAAACGTGTTTTTTATCCGTTTTAATTGAAATTCTTTTTTCAGCCTTAACTTTTCCTGATATTTCAAAAACATCTTTTAAATCAGCTAGTATTTTTTGTTCTTTTTTCATTCAGTTTAAATTTTGAATGTTAGTTTTAAAATGTTTTACACCTTGTTCTTTTACCCAATTTTTGATGTTTTTCTTCTATTTTCTTTCATCGTCTTGCTGAATTTATTTCAGCACCTTCTCGTTTATCAAGAGCTTCTGAAACAAGTTCAGAATGACATCTCTCATCTCTCATCTTTTCTCTTTATTCTATATTCTTCTCATTAACTAAATCAACGCTACCAATTATAATCATCAGGAAAATCCCAATTATGTATCACTTTTTGCTGATTTGCTCTATACCAATCTAAATCTTCTCTGTATTTTTCGCCGTTTCCTGCATTTCCATTTTGGATGAGCTCTTGTAATTTTATAAATCCTCTAATTACACTTTCTGGTCTTGGCATACAACCTGCTATATAAACATCAACTGGTAAATATCTATCCAATACTTTAATGGTATTGTAGGAATCGAAGTACATACCTCCATTTATGGTACATGATCCAAAAGCAATGACATATTTAGGATTTTGCATTTGCTCATAAACACGTATTACTCGTTTTAAAGTTTTAGTTGATAAATAACCTGTAATTAACAGAATATCAGCTTGTCTAGGTGTTGCTGCACCACGAATACCAAAGCGTTCGGCATCGTATCTAGAAGTTAAGGTTGCAGGTAATTCTATTGCTCCACATCCTGTACCATAAGCCAACATAAACAAGGAATGTTTACGTGCAAAATTAAGGATATAATCCACCATTTTTTGTGTTTCCTTATCGTTTACTCTTCCCGCAGAAGCACATTTAGGAGAAAAATCAATTTGTGCTTGTTTTATTTCTTCTGGAGTTGGTATTCCTAATATTTTTGTTTTGTCTGACATTTCTAAATTAAATTTTGAATGTTGAATTTTGAGTTAGCTTTTTACACTTATAATTAAAACGCTCCATTTTTATACAAAGCCCATCCTATGGCTGCAAGACCGAAAAGTGTTGGCCATTTCCAGAAAAATCTGATGGCTTGTTCTGTTCTAAATCTTGGACTTACTAAACCTACAAACACAGGTATCATATACAGTAAAAAGGTTTTTAATAAGAGTTCTAATAAACCAATGACTGTTCCTAATATTCCTTCAACTTCTGTATGTCCTGCTCCTCCTAAAAATAAATCTACATAAAGTACCAATTTAATAAAAGCAAATACAGCACCACCTGTCATCATAGTTCCTAAATATTTTCCTCCAAATTCTGATACAGGTCCTGAAGCCAATTCAGCTGGAGCACCAACAATATCAAAAGGAGAATATCTAAACATTCCTAATGAAGCCAACAAAGCAGCAATAAAAGCAAAAGGATTATCCAAAATTATCCATCTGCTAGTTTCTGCTTGATAGGTCATTAAATCGGCAATTGAAGTAGTTTTAAACTGCAACATTAAAGCGTCTAAAGCCAACATAAACAGAATTTCAAATCCTACCATCTGACTTAATCCTCTAGTTACACCAATAGCAGAATTTGGATTTCCTGATTGTCCTGCACCAAGTGCCATACCCAAACTACCAAAAACCATCATATATAAAAGGAAAATTAAATCGCCATTCATTGTAAGGTTTTTAAACCATAAATCACCATGTAAAATGGGTATAAACATCAACACAGTCATTGCAGCAATGATTATCCATGCTGGAGCTAAATGTCCCATTACACCATGAGCTACATTACTTGTTTTAGATTGTAATTTTAACAAATCTAAAAAGTTCTGATATACAGGAGGACCAACTCTATTTTGTACTCTTGCTGTTACTTTTCTTTGTAAACCACCAAATAGCATACCTACTACAAATGCTAAAATTGCAGTTATAAAAGCGCCTAATATTCTAAATAAAATCCCGTCCATTTAATAAAAAATAAAGTTTTTAAACAATAATAATAACACTAAGAAAACAATTACAAAAAAAGCATACGTTTGACCGTTACCTGAATAAATTTTTCTTAGAAAGCCAAAGAATACTTCTAAATTCGCTCCTAAATTTTTCCAAATTTTGTTCATTTTAATACTGTACAAAGGTGCAGCAGCACGTTCAAACGGTTTAAAATAGTCTTGTTGATAAGAGAAATTTTCCCAAGGTTTTGGCAATTCACCAGAAGTAGATATTTCTTTAGTTCCTACTTGGCGTGTAGTTTTTCTTCCTTTTAAAGTAAGGTACAATCCTGCAATAATAAATACTGCAAAAATGAACATACTTATCAGTTGAAGACTGGTTGTATTGCCCCAAATATTAGTAAGTGATGACATTTGCCAAGAAACATCAGTAAATCCAATACTTTCCATAGCAGCTGCAGCAGGTTTGAATACTAAACCAGGATAAGAACCTGTGATGAGCGCCAAAGCAGCTAAAATGAGCATTGGAATCAACATAGTAACAGGAGCTTCTTTTACATCTTTAGTATCTTCTTCTTCTTGTCCTAAAAATAATCCATATAAAAAACGATATGAATATAAAAAGGCAGCAGTTGATGAGAAAAAGACTACAATAACCAATAAATAATTATTACTTTCGGTAATTAAAGCTTCATATAATAACCATTTGCCTACAAATCCTCCAATTGGTGGTACACCTGCTAAAGCAATAATTGAAATTAATGCAACTAAGAATGTAAAAGGCATCTTGCGAATCAATCCTGATATTTTGGTCATATCAGTAGTTCCAGTCTGTTTTTCTACCGCTCCAGCAACCATAAATAAAGCACCTTTAAAAATAGCATGTAAAACGGCTAAATACAAAGCTGCCATAACACCTAATTTTGTTCCTGTTGATAATCCTACTATAATATAACCCAACTGAGCAACAGAAGAATAGGACAATAATTTTTTAGCATCGGTTTGTATTAAAGCGTAAACTGTTGCCATTACAGCGGTAATACCACCTAACCAAGCTAAAATGGTTCTAACCCAAAAAGCATCTTGTGTATGGCTAAAGTAATAGGTAGAAAAAACCAAACCTATACCAAATATTCCCATTTTAGACATCGCACCAGAGAAAATAGTAGTGAATGACATCGGACTTTTAGAATAAGCTGCTGGAGCCCATACGTGCAACGGCATAACCGCTGCTTTAACAGCAAAACCAATCAGTAAAAATATAGGAATAAAACTGTTTTCTTTAAAACTGAATGCACCTTGTCAGGGCAAACGCATTAAACTTTCATTAAATTTAGTACTTTAATGAGGTAATGATTATCCCAACCAGCTTTCATACGTCTGCTTTTGACACCTATTTTGCTTGTTTTTTCATTTTTTAATAGATTAA
>Ga0256840_1003288_pt1 | contig 13234 bp, 12 predicted proteins | sample 355202metaG_FD_185969 | JGI IMG/M metagenome (GOLD analysis project Ga0256840, IMG submission 185969) | Hydrothermal vent microbial communities from Mid Atlantic Ridge, Atlantic Ocean - 355-202 | ecosystem: Environmental > Aquatic > Marine > Hydrothermal vents | place: Atlantic Ocean: Mid...
TTGATGCAACAAATCAATACAGTAAAATATGGAGAGAAAAACTCAAATATATCACATGAAGCAGTATTTGAAAAAACGGCTATTAGGGAAGCATCACATACTATTTTGTCTAAAAAGCTTATGCCTCACATTAATATCAAGCAAATTTCTGTTACACCTAGAAATAACACGCAAGGATTTGTAGCAAACAATCATGATGTACTACAGCTAAATATGACAGCTGAAGACATCAAAAATAGACTTTGTATATCATTGGCAGGAAGAATAGCACAAATGAAAAAATATGGAACTGTGGTGGGTATGGATATGGAGGCCTCTCCTGATATCCAGCATGCAACAAAAGATGCGTATAATGCCATAGCCTATTACGGCATGGACAAAGAAGTTGGGTATATAAACATAGAAGGTGTTATGGATGCTCAAAAACAAACTGAAGAGAGCATAAATGTACAACATAACCATGAAAACATTGATGCTGCACTTGAAAGATGGATGGTCGAAGCTGAACAGAGAACTATTATGTTAGTAAATGATAATTGGGAGTTGATAGAACAACTGGCTCATGAGTTGTTAAGTAAAGAAATTATGTATGAAGAAGATTTAAAAAATATATAAAGTATACATTATGTGCCACAAGAGTTCATTCTTATGGCAATGTGATTACTGAGCACCGTATTCAACAGATTCTATCTGTTCGATAAACTGCTCTATATAAAAGGTAACTAGGTTTGCTAAATCCTCAGGTGTTTTTTTGAGGTAAATTCTCTTAATAGGTATTTTTTGCTTTTGCACATGGCTTTCACCGAGGGTGTACTTTAACACGATGTAAGGGTCACCTGAAACATCTGCATTTTCCCCTGTCATCGCAACTTCAGGGATTTCGTAGTCCAACTCAATGTCTGGATCGACCAATACTTTACTGACTAAATCTACAACGTCTTCTAATTTTTCTTGGATTTCTTGATTCATAATGTACTCCTTCAAGTGCTATGAAATGATTAGTTTATTTCACCAGCTTCGATTTCTGATTTAAATTCTTCTATAGAGAAAGTGACTTGGTTGGCTATCTCTTCTGCCGAATTTAACTGGGCAGTTCTACCTAAACGTATCTTACGGGTTTTTGTAATACTTGAACTTACTTGGTATTTTACTAAGACATAAGGATCTCCAGATACATCACAAGTCTCTGAAGTACTTGCCACCTCAGGGATACAGTACTCAATGTCAATGTCAGGGTCTACCATGGTTTTACTGACAAGCTCTACTACTTTTTCCAGTTTTGCTTTAACTTCTTTTTCCATAATTATTTCTCCTTTAATTATATACTTTTTGACTCATCATTTTGTGATAAGTAGAAGAGTTTTGACCATGACAGTGTGTTGAAGTGATGTACATAAGTCATATCTTCTGAGTATACTATATCAGAATAATTTAAATAATTCAATAACATATATCAAGAGATATTTATTTTCAGAGAATCGTTTAACGAGACTTCTTTATATTTTTACGATGTTTTTTAAATGTATCTGTGAAATCATGTACCCCTTGGGCATTTTTCATGAAGTAGAGGTAGTTGGTAGTAGCTGGTTTCATCGCAGCTTTTAGAGCTGAGAGATTTACTGCACCTATAGGAGAGTGGGGTAGCCCTTTGTATTTGTACGTGTTAAAACGGCTTGTATCGTTTTTAATACGTTCTGGCGTGACTTTGAGATGCGAAAACTTCCCATAGTTAAGTGTCCCATCCATTTGCAGTCGCATACCCTTTTTGAGACGGTTAAAGACGACAGAAGATACGATAGGCATTTCTTCTGTGTTTGCTGCTTCTTTTTGTATGATAGATGCAATGATAAGGACTTTAAGCCATTGTTTTTGGGAGTAGGTACCATAGACCTTTTTTGAGATTTCTCTGTATTTATTTTCACTTTGTGTGGTTAAAAATTGCATGAGATGTTTTTCTGTTATACCATAAGGCACATAGTAGGTATCTGCATAAATACCTGCTTCTGGGTAGTTGGAAAATGTCTTGTAATAACTGTCAAGTTTTATTTTGTTTAGATGTAGCTCTTTACTTAAGATATCTAAAAAAATATCTTTCGTCTCACCTGGGATGAGTGTAACTTTTTCCATTTTGGCTTTTGCTGTGGTAAGTTTGTAAAGGAAGTCGATGCGGTTAAGTTCAGACGAGCCGATATTGACCCATCCACTTTGTGGCTGACCCATGAGGACTAAGAGGTATTTATCTATGACGCTGAGGGCGTAACCTTGTTTAGTTAACTGTGTTATAATATATGAAATAGACCCTTGTGGCACCAAAAGTGTTTTTGTTGTTTTGACAGGTAGTGTCGTATAAAAGGCAAACGAGATGATGAAGACCAGTGCAATGCTTTCTGCCCATGCAATCCATGTGCTTGTACGTAATACACTCATCTTCTTTACCGTCCTTTTGGTAGCTTTATTTACTTGGATTATTATCGGTATTTCTATTGACAAAGTGCAAGTCTCAGGTTATGTTGTTGAGGGATTATACATCAAACTTGATAAAAGGTTGACGATTAAAGCCGATAAGGTCGTCATTCCAAAGCGTAAAGCAAATCCTTCTTTTAATCGTATAGATGAGACACTTAAGCGTATTAAGTATGTGTTGACATTTTTTGATCACATTGAACTACAAAAAATTCATTTTGAAAATAATATCTTGGGTATTTATTATTACAACCATATATTGCAGTTAAGTTCTAAAGATTATTTAGTAAGAGGGAATGTCCATCGTGAAGGCAATTCCTTAATAGGGAGTATCCCTATGCTACAGCTTAAAGCACATGATATTGTGATGCGTGGTGAGTTTACATATAATCTAGATGAAGATGTCTTAGTAACTGAAGGAAAGTTTCTCTTTCAAGAAACGACAGGTTTTTTTCGTGCAAGTAAAAGACAACACAAGATTGACTTTCATTTGAGCAGTAGCCCTTTTTCTAACCTTAAATCTTTTGTAGAACTATTTGATATACCCCCTTCAATTAAGCCTTGGATTGGCGATAAAATAAAAGCAAAAACATATCAAGTCATTTCACTATCTGGAGAAGGAAATGTGGTTAACAAAACATTTAAACTAGATACAGATAGTCTAAAGGCTGTCGCATTATTTTCAGATGTGTCTATCTCTTTTAAAGAGGGTGTAGCTCCAGTGTTGGCAAGAAATTTTATATTGAACTATGCAAATAACAAAGGACTTACCTTTGATTTGGAACACCCAACATATTTGGGTAAGAACTTAGATGGCAGTACTGTTTCGATTGTTAATTTAAAAGATAACAACACTACCTTAAGGCTTAATCTTAAATTTGATACTCGCTTTGATAAAGAGGTGCAAGACTTGTTAAAAGCATATGATATAACTATCCCCGTAGTACAAAAAAATGGAAAAGTCATAGCCTCATTAGATGCAGGTATAGGATTGAAAAAGTCTACGTCAAAGTTTGTAGCAGATGTGAAGTTTTTGAAAAGTGATGTAGAAATAAAAGGTTTAAAGTTTCCTGTTGAAGAGGGAGATTTACATTATGAGGGTGACACTATTTCGTTGGTTGACCTTGTTTTGAAACATCCATTGTATGAAGGTGTTTTAAATGGGGACTTGGATCTAAAAGAGGATAAAGCAGCATTGATTTTTAATGCTAAGAAAGTTTTATTAAAGACTAAAGGTGAAACTTTAGTCTCTTTGAAAAATCAAAAAATACCTTTTACCCTAGAGTACAAAAAAGACTTATTTATCCAAATCCCGAAGTATGCATTGAGTTTTAAAAATACTAAAAAAGAGACAATCCTTAGTATAAAAGATTTAGCAAAAGTGAAAGCATACCTATCTGATGCTATACCCGTAGAAGAAGGGGGGAACGTAAATGTCAAAACAAAAGATTTTGAAACGTTTACATTTTCTGGTATGTTAAAACGCAAGGCATGTTTCATTTATATTGACAATAAGAGTTGTGAAACGCGTGTGCCTATCAAGGGCAAAGTGTCAAAAGCTGATGTTGATTTTTATGCTTTTAATAAAAAATTACACTATAACAAAAAAAGACACAGAGTGACGCTAAAAGATATCAATATCGATTTAGAAAAGTTTTTTACAATTGAAAGAAAAGAAAAAAGAAAAAAGAAAAAAGTTAAAAAAGAAAAAAAGAAAAATATGGTGATACTGGGTACAAACAGTAATCTTAGGTACGGTGAATACAGTCTCATCACTGATAGCTATGATGTGGAAGTAAAACCCAATGGAGATATAAAAGCCATTGGTAGTACTGATGGGGATATCATAAAATTTACAAAAGTCAAAGATGTATTAACACTTAAAGCACTACGCATAAAAGATAAAAGTTTACATCCTCTTATTAATTTTAAAGGTTTACAGAAAGGTCGATACTCCATTACAAAAACTGGCAATCCAGCTAAAGTCATGAAGGGTGAGATAATAGTAGAAGGTGGTGTAATGAGTGGCTTTAAAGCCTATAACAATACCTTAGCATTTGTCAATACTATTCCTGCTTTAGTTACCTTTCAAGACCCTGGTTACTCAGAAGAAGGTTTTACTATTCAAACAGCTGTGGTCGAATATAGGATGATTAATAGCACTAAGATTATTTTTGATTCTATTTATATTAAAGGGGACTCTTCAACCATCATTGGAAAAGGGGAACTTGATTTGGTGAAAAAAACTATAGATATTGAGTTGGGTATACAGGTTGCTAGAACATTAAGCAAGGTTGTGGGGAGTATTCCTATAGTAGGGTACATATTGGTAGGTAAAGAGAAAAGCCTAACAGTTGGGCTAACTATTACAGGTAATTTAGATAAACCAGTAGTAGAAGTGTCTGCTGCTAAAGACATACTTTCTTACCCTTTACAACTTATCAAACGTACTTTTGAAACACCACAGCATCTTTTAACATCTGAAGATAATAATCTTACAAAATAGTGTATAATAAAAGTATGAAAAAAATAATATTATATTTTGTAACTTTACAGACTTTAATGTACGCAGACATCTCTGCACAAGAAGCAGCAGAGTTAGAGATAAAAGCTGCCCATATACGTGAAGAACTAGGCATACATACACCCACTGCCAAAGAAAAAAGACTCAATCGCATACGAGAGGAATTACACTTAGATTTTGACACTTCCTCAAAGGCTGCTTTACTTGAGACTGATAAACCCGATACAGTCAAGTCACTCGTTGCATCGGAGAGTAAGACTATCTCTGACAGACTAAGTTCAGGCATTTCTTCTCTTTCTGACACCTTAGGTTTTGACGATAAGAAAAAAGATGATAGCTACTCTTTTTCTGGTACGCTTAACAGTTTTTATGACACAGTAGGACTAGAAGAAGGTGACAGTTGGGGTATGCCTTCTGTGTTTGGCTTTAATGAAAAAAAGAAAAAAAAGAGTGCTTTGTTTGACATTGGTATCTTAGGGGGCATTGGAGATACAGGAAAAACCATCTTTAAGGGTATGAAGTATTCTGGTCAGTCTGCTGAGTTTTCTTCGGGCATGATGTACAAAAGTTCAAAGATGTATAACACCATGTTTGGTATGTTTGAAGACTCACCCTTCAATGTCTTTGAAGAGGAAGAAAAAACATCTGTCTTTGATGTCTTTGAAGGTGGAAACAAGGTCTTAGATATATTCGACTAGTTCCTCTTTCTCTCTTTTAACAATTGCTTTCAATACCACTAGTTTCTCCCGTAGGCTTACTTTTTCTTCTTTGCTATTGGTATGTTTTTGAAGTTGTTTACGTACCTTATTAAGTTCTATTTCGTTTTTTGTTTTCATAGTTGATTCCTTTTAATGTGAAAAAATTACTTAAATCTAAACTTTACTTATAAGCTGTTCATATGTGATATGGCTACTTGCTTCATCCAATTTGTCAAGTAAATTTAGTAGTTCTTCTGATGAGCCTTTGAGTTGTTGAAAATATTTTTTTGCTAGTTCTTTTTCTTTTTCAGATATTTTTTTACTATTAAATGTCAATAATTTACTTAAAAAACTTCTATTTTCTGGAATCATATAGTATAGCTTATAGATTTCACTATAAGTATCATGAAGATCATCATGGTGGTGCTCAATCTCTTCGATAAGATATTTTGTTGCATTAATACTGCGTAGTTCAGTACCTTGCGAATATAACCATTTGCCAAATCCACAGGATGTAGCTTCTAAAGGTATAAACTCTTTATCAACAGGTAAGCCAGATATAAGATGATCTGCACGTTTTACCCATCGCTTATGTGCAATCTTTGCTTTTGAAATCTCTTGTAAGATATTCGCTCTTGTCATGATAGTCCCTTAATATATAGTTTAGTAATAATACTATATAAATGTCACTAAAATGTCACGACGGTTTTAACTATTCATTCCTAAGTACGGATAGAGGGTCGGTCTGTGATGCTTTTTTTGCAGGATAAAGTGCAGAAAGCAAGATGATGATAGCAGTTCCTATGATGATAAACGAAAAGTCACTAAGGCTTAGTTCTACTGGAAGTTTTGTGGTACCATAGACATCTTCAGGCATGGAGATGAAGTCAAATGTTTTTAATAACCAAATACCAATGCTACCAAGTATACTGCCCACAACAATACCTGCACTACCTATGCTTAATCCTAGTCTAAAGAAGATAGTCTTTATCTCAGCTTTTGTAGCCCCTAGTGTACGCATGAGGGCTATTTCACGTCTTCTGCTCATAACGGTCATAAGGAGTGAAGAAATGATGTTTAAAGAGGCTACAAGGATGATGAGAAGTAACACTAAAAAAAGTGCCTTCTTTTCCATCTCCATAGCAGCAAAGAAGTTTCCATTTTGCTGCCACCATCCTTCTATGACTACCATTTCTGGGAGCTCTTTTTTAATGGCTTCTATTTCATCCATAGGGTTTTGGCTATAAATGTGTAAACCATCATAGTTACCATGCTCACGCTTGAGTAACTTTTCAAAGGCTTCTAGTGTGGTGTACATGATGGCTTTGTCATAGGCTTTTAGACCAGACTTAAAGATGCCGTCTACCACAAAACGTTTTTGTAGAGGCATAGTACCAAATCCTATGGCTTGTTGTTCAGAAAAGTAAAGGGTTACTTTGTCTCCTGAACGGGCATTCATCTCAAAGGAAAGACCTTCACCCATGACAACCCTAAATTTACCTTTTCCTGTCCCCTTAGCATCGTTAAATATGCTGTTTATCTCTGCTTCTTTTTGTGCATCGACACCGTAAAGTAAAGAACCTTGAACTGCCCCCTCATTTTTGGTAATGACTTGTGTGGTGTAGTAAGGGGAAAATTTAAGTTGAGGAAACTTACTTGAGAGTTTTGTTATGAGAGCATCATTTACGCTGTTCTCAGCAAGTGGCAAGACAGTAAGAGGGTAGTTCATGACAAAGAGTTTTTCTGAAAAACTTTTTTGCGTGCCATTCATGATGCCCATCGCTATCATCAGTACCATGACCCCTGTGGCTATACCTAAAAAGGCTAACATCGCAGAGATAAATATAAAAGGATTTTCTTTGTCGTATTTGAGGTAGTGTTTGATGATGTGCCTAATAAACTTTTTATTAGGCGATGGGATTGTTTTCATTGTGCATCTCCGATGTGGTCATAGCGACTAGTCGCGTGAGCCCTCTGCTAAAGAGGACGCAGTGTCAACGTAGTGGTAAGGAGCTTTGCTTCTTATGCGTTCTGTGATAATAGACCTTTCTTTGGGCCACTCTGTCCACAACAGTTTTTATATTTTTTTCCAGAACCACAAGGACATGGCTCATTTCTTTTTGGTTTTTTTGTTGCAGTAAAAGGTGTATTTTTCTTTTCTTCTGGCTCATCTGTACTGAGCACGGCATCAGCCACACCAGACTCTAGTTCTTCTCGTATCTGTTCCACGGCTGCTTCTTCTTCGTCTGGTGAAGAGAAGTCAAACTGCACAAGTTGTAAGGTTTTCACTGCTTCAAGCTTGATGCGTGTTACAAGGTCTGTAAAGAGTTTGTATGAGTCTTGTTTGTACTCTGTTAGTGGGTCTTTTTGGTTGTAACCTCTTAGCCCAATGCCCGTTTTAAGTACATCCATCTCATAGAGGTGGTCTCTCCACTGAGGGTCAAGTACTTGAAGGTATAAGATACGTTCTATCTCTTTACGTTGTTCAGCATCTATAGGTTCCATTTTAGCTTCATAGAGGTTTTCTAACATGTCACGTATCATGGTAGTCATCTCTTCTACATCTTTGTCTTTAAACTGCTCTGCTTGTACTTCTATTTTCAATTCTTCTTTGATGAGAGCTGAAAGTTTTTCAACATCAAAGTCTTCTTGTGGCATACCTTCAATGATTTCTGCTTCTGCCATAAGGTTTGCGATGTACTCTTCGCGGTTTTCTTTTATCTTCGAAGCAATGTCAAACTCAGGGTCAAGCAACTGGTTTCTAAAAGCATAGATGGCTTTACGTTGGTGGTTTGCCACGTCATCATACTCTAAGATGTGTTTACGAGACTCATAGTGTTGGTTCTCTACTTTTTTCTGTGCTTTTTCAACCGAACGTGTAACGATGCGAGAGTCTATGTATTCACCGTCTTCTACACCTAGTTTGTTCATGATATTTCTTATCTTGTCTCCACCAAAAATGCGAAGCAAGTTGTCATCAAGGCTTAGGAAAAACTGAGACTCTCCTGCATCACCTTGACGCCCAGAACGTCCACGAAGTTGGTTGTCTATACGTCTACTCTCGTGTCTCTCTGTTCCAAGTATCATGAGTCCACCTAGAGATTTAACTTCATCGTCTATCTTGATGTCAACCCCACGTCCTGCCATGTTGGTTGCAACTGTGACTGCCGCTTTTTGTCCCGCATTCATGATGATTTCTGCTTCAGATTCATGGTTTTTGGCATTAAGCATGTTATGAGGGATTTTTTCTTTTTTGAGTCTTTCGTCAATCATCTCAGATTTTTCTATGGACGCAGTACCTATGAGTACAGGCTGTCCTTTAGCATGAAGTTCTCTAACACGTTTTACAACAGCATCTAGCTTTTCACGCTCTGTGTTGTAGATGAGGTCATTTTTATCTAGTCTAGCGATGGGTACATTTGTAGGGATGCTGATAACATCTAGTCCATAAATCTGTGAAAACTCAGTCGCTTCAGTTTGTGCCGTTCCTGTCATACCTGCGAGTTTGTCATAGGCTCTAAAGTAGTTTTGGTAGGTTATCTCTGCAAGCGTTTGTGACTCTTCTTGTATCTCTACACCTTCTTTGGCTTCTAGTGCTTGGTGTAAACCTTCTGAGTATCTACGACCTTCACTCAAACGTCCTGTAAACTCATCTACGATGATTATCTCATTGTTTTGTACCACATAGTCAACATCTTTTTCAAAAATATAGTGGGCTTTAAGGGCTTGGTCAAGGTGGTGAGAGAGTGCTGCATTTTCAAGGTTGTAAAGGTTTTCTACCTCAAAAAGGTCTTGGGCTTTTTGTAAACCATCTTCGGTCATGACTATCGTTCTGTTTTTTTCATCTACTATGAAGTCACCCGTTGTTTGCTCTGGCTCACCAGCTTTAGTAGGTAGTTTTTCGCCACGCTCCATCTTTTTAGCTATCTCATCTGCTCTTGCGTAGTGGTTGTGGTCACGTTGTGTAGGACCAGAGATGATGAGTGGCGTTCTAGCCTCATCTATAAGGATAGAATCCACTTCATCGATGATGGCATAGTGATGCTCACGTTGTGCTTTCTCTTCTGCTCTTACTTTCATGTTGTCACGTAGGTAGTCAAAGCCGTATTCGTTGTTTGTACCATAAGTGATGTCTGCGTCATACTGAGCTTTTCTGCTCTCATCGTCATGTATGTCTGCAGTTAAACAGCCTACAGTGTAGCCTAAAAACTCATACAAAGGTGACATCTCTTCGCTGTCACGACTTGCTAGATAGTCATTGACTGTGACGATGTGTAGTCCTTTGCCTTCCATAGCGTTAAGTACCACAGCTAGAGTGGCTACAAGTGTTTTACCTTCACCTGTTTTCATCTCTGCGATGTTCCCATCATGCAGTACCATACCCCCAACCATCTGTACATCATAATGTCTAAGACCTAGTGTACGTTTAGAGACTTCTCTGGTGATAGCAAAAGAGTCATTCATCACATCTTTTAAACTCTTAGAACCTTCTATTACAGAAGCTTTAAGTGCATTAAAGGCACTTTTAAGTGCTTCATCATCCATAGCTTCATACTGTGCTTCAAGGGCATTGATGCCTTGTACTTTTTTAAGATAGTTTTTAACTATTTTGTCATTTTTGGTGCCGAAAACTTTGAGGATACTTTTAATCATGTAGTTGTTACCTAATATTATAATAGACATAATCTTATCTAAATACTCATTAATCTTTTGTTAGCAGAGAGTTCAAACATATTTAGCTATAATTTTTCATTCTTAAATATGACGATAAATATAAAGAAGTAGTGTATAAATAAAATTAACTATTTACCTCGTACAAGTGGATTTTAGTTGTATCATCTAAAGTAAAAATGAATGGATATATAATGGAAATAATAATTGCTCTGTCTCTACTGTTAACACCTCTTGTCTTAGGATATTTTCTTGTTCGAAATAACAATAGATGTAAAAAACTTAAAAAATATGAAAATATTGTTAATGTAGAGGAGGAAATTCAAAAAATTAAAGATGCATCTGAGTATGAAATAATGTCACTTAATGATAAAGTTTCTGCACTGCAGGGACAATACAAAAAGAAGAAAGAAACGTATGATAACCTTAAAAATCAAATTGATATATATACCGAATCTTTAGAATTAGCAGAAGTTGGTTTTTATGAATGTAGATTCGATTTTGATGATTCAGAAAGCTATAAAGAAGCAATAGTAAATGTTCGAGCTAAACAAAAATCTATGATGTCAGATAAAATAGCAATTAAATGCGGACAATCATGGGAAGTTGAAGGGAGTAAAAGTAAGGGGATTGCTATGATAAATAGAAATATTCGTTTAGTTGCACGTGCTTTTAATAATGAATGTGACGTTATCATATCAAAAGTAAAATGGAATAATATAGATAAGTCTGAAGAGCGTATGAGAAAAATGTATGATAGCATTAATAAGCTAGTAGAATCACTAAGTATTACCATCAGCGGAGAATATTTAGACCTAAAAATGGATGAACTGTCTCTCACTCATGAATATAGAGAGAAAAAACAAGATGAAAAGGAAGAGCAGGCTTTTATAAGACAGCAAATGAGAGAAGAGGCAAAGCTTGAACAAGAGATATTGAAAGCTGAAAAAGAAGAAGAAAAGTATAAAAAGCTATTGGAAAAAGCCAAAAAAGATGCAGAGTTGGCAACAGGTGCAAAATTTGATGAACTTCAATCAAAAATGGCAGAGTTGGAAAATGAACTTGCAGAAGCTCAAAGTAAGAATGAGAGAGCTAAATCTATGGCAGAACAAACAAGAGCAGGACATGTATATATTATATCTAATATAGGCTCATTTGGTGAGAATATTTATAAAATAGGTATGACTCGTAGATTAGAGCCATTGGATAGAGTTAAAGAGTTAGGGGATGCCTCTGTACCATTTATATTTGATGTGCATGCAATGATATATTCTGATGATGCTCCAAGTATGGAGAAGAGTTTACATAAAGTTTTTCAGAACAAAAGGGTAAATCTTGTCAATAATAGAAAAGAGTTTTTTAATGTATCGTTAGATGAAATAAAACAAGAAGTATTCGGATATGGAAAGGATATTGATTTTATAGAGACGATAGAAGCTAAGGAATATGCAGAATCTCTTTCTATAAGAGAAGCAATAGAAAAAAATCATATAAAGACAGCAGATATATTTCCTGATAAACTTTAAGGATATAGATTTAGTGAAGTAGGTCGGGGTATCCTCACCCCGACACATATTTGAACGATAAAAATATTCATATTTCATATTTTCACCCTATATGCATTAAACAAGCAAATATGTTGGCGTGCATATATAATCGTCGGGGTGAGGATACCCCGACCTACGGGAATTTCATATTTGTAGGTAATTTTGATAAAAATATGTCAATTTACCATATTTTTGATATATGTTTCTGTTTTCTGTTATGCTCACATTATGAATTATAGACGTATATTTGCTGATGGGTATAGCTACTACATCACGATGGTAACACATCAACGAAAACCGATACTCATAGAGAACATTGAAGCATTACGCAATGCATTTCGGTACAGTAAAAAAAGATATGACTACACCATAGATGCCATAGTAGTACTGCCAGACCATCTACATATGGTCATCACACCCAAAAATGCAAAAGAATACCCTAAAATCATCACCAACATAAAAAGAAGTTTCATCTACAAAACCGTAGGTCGGGGCATCCTCGCCCCGACAATTAACACAGAAAACAAACTCGCCCTAAGCCCCGCAAAACACCAAAGAAAACACGCAGCTGTCTGGCAAGAGAGGTATTATGAACATACCATAAGAGATGAAAAGGATTGGCACAATGTTATGGAGTATATAAAGCATAACCCTATGAAACATGGTTATGTGGATGTGCACAATGATTGGATGTATTCATCTTTTTCAGATTGAGTGATGTGTGAATGTATTTTCTTATGGCTTTCACACTTTAGTCACTATTTTATGCGAAGATAAACAATCTTAACGCTTTTCAAGTGCTATTTTGGTATATTTCATTTATGAATTAAGGAAAAAGAATGACAAAATTACTAGGAGTCTTACTCTTATCTACTTTGGTTTTTGCAGACATAAAGTTACCTGACAATTTCCAAGCAAATTTTAAACAGATGATAACCAACACAAAACAAAAAGTTATACACTATAGTGGTACAGTGGCTTTTTCTGATGAAAAACTTTTTAAGTGGTCATACTTGGAGCCTACACAAAAAGAAGTCTGTACTGATGGGCTTGAACTGTTAGTGGTTGACCATGATTTAGAACAAGTTTCAGCCTACTACATAGGTAAGGGTATAGACATCGCTAAGGTCTTAAAAGAAGCAACACTACACAGTAAAAACATCTATGTGGCAGAGTCTAACGGCAAAAAGTACACCATACAGCTAGACAGTGAACAAAAGCTACAAAGCATAGCATACTACGATGAGCTAGACAACAAAGTGCAAATAGTATTTACGAAGATGAAGTATGCCAAAGGGAAGTTAGCAGATGACAAAATACAATGCAACTAC
>Ga0256840_1003289_pt1 | contig 13230 bp, 12 predicted proteins | sample 355202metaG_FD_185969 | JGI IMG/M metagenome (GOLD analysis project Ga0256840, IMG submission 185969) | Hydrothermal vent microbial communities from Mid Atlantic Ridge, Atlantic Ocean - 355-202 | ecosystem: Environmental > Aquatic > Marine > Hydrothermal vents | place: Atlantic Ocean: Mid...
CTTCCTCTTGTATTAAACCTTCTTGCGGAGACCGAGCCAAATATGGTTTCAGATACACGTTTTCAACGGCTACAAACCATAGTTGCTACGAGATGAGTTAATCGTCTGAATTCAATGTAGGAAAACTTTGAGAGTGGGCGTCTGCCCTTGAGGCTTGGAATGCAATACATTTATGTGGCACAGGTAATTGGGTATTAATGATTATGTGCACCCCCGCACCTGTTCCCGCATGACCGCATAATCGCTCAACATGTCCACAACTGCCGACTCTTCCGGCAGCGCCTGCACTTCCTCGGCCGCCCTTGTCTGGAACTCGGCATCATACTCCACCACCGGCGGGCACACACCGGTGAACCGCTCAGAACTTACCGTCGCGCAGGCGCTCAGCAAGCTCGTTACGAGTACGAGGGCGGCGAGACGCGGCCTCGAGTATTCGGCGCTGGATTTCATTGGTTTTCTCCCTATTTTCAATGCGTTCCGCCAGCCGTCCCGCGCGTTCGGCAGAACTGCGCAGGGACAGGAGGAACAGGGTTATTGTGAGGGCGATGGCGGCCCATTTTCCGGCAGTCAGCATGAAGCGACTGCCGGAAAACCATGCGATCAGCGCCCCCATCAGCGCCGCCCCTTTCGCCAGTCGTCCCAACGGGCGTAGATGGTGACCCCGATGCCGATCAGGGCCACGGCAATGAACAGCCAGCGGATTGTGTCGAGCCAGGGTATCAGCGGCTGCAGGGCGGATTGGGTGTCGGCCACGGCTTGCTGCACCACCTCGACACCGGCCGCGCCGATGGTGGCCACACCCGCTGCGCCGCCGCCTTTCATGGTGCGGGATTCCGTCAGGGGTTCACGCAGGCGTGGCGGCTCATCGGCGAATCTCGAGCTACGCGGCGGAAACGGATCGCCCCACTGGCGGGCGCGACCGGTGTCGATGTGCATGAAGTTCTGGCGGGGATAGAAGCCAAAACCGGTGAAGCCGGCCTCGCGTGCAGCCGCTTCAAAACTCTCTGGATCATGGTTGGCCATGGAAATATCGAACGCCGCGCCTTTCAGGTGCATCGAATGCTTTGCCCCGCCGACCTGCCGGTTATAGGCGGGGCTGCGATAGGCAGAAAGCACGATCAGCGGCACGCCAAGGCGGTCGCGCAGGGCCTGCAACTTGTCGAGTGCGACCTCATCGATGCGGATGTCGCCATCGCCACGGCAGGCGATTTCCTCCGGTGAAAAGTTGGGCCAGCGCCAGAGTTTATCGGGCACGTCGCGCCAGTCGGCGTAGTAATGATTGGTCATGGTTTCCTCCAGAGATGAAAAACCCACCGATTGGCGGGTATGTGGTCGGGATGGTTGGTTGCAGGTGTCAGCCGAACAGTTTCAGCCTCACGGCAATGCCCGCGATCAGGGCAAGCAGCAGGCCGGTGGTGATCAGGCGCACGATGGTCTGCCAGGCGGTGCGCCGCGCCATGCGCAGGCTATCGAGCAATGTGCGCAAGTCGTGGATGTCGATAGCGGCTTCAGGTCCATCAAGACCAACATCGGCCAAGGCGCGGCGTGCGCCCTGTTCAGCGGCGCGGGCCAGCATGGCCTCGAATTCATCCTCGGGCATGCGCACAAAGCCCGCTTCAATTTTGGGCGGGGTCATGGGAGTTCCTTTCTTTTAAGGGATCAGGATTGCGGCGCGCCGGGCAGAACATAGTGAATGGCAATGCGCACAGCACCGCCGGTGAAATTCCCGCCATTGGCGGTGAGTATAATCGGGGTGGCGCTATAAAAAGCCTGCGGGCCAATGACGCCGACATTGGTGCTGCCGGCGGCAACGCCAAGGCTGCCCCCGAACTTTGATATCTCGGCCGCAATCCCACAATCATAGGAGGTAGCACCTGTAATGGCGGTGACGGTGCGGGTTGATACGCCAAGCACAATGGCGCGGTTTGGAATGGAAATGGTTGAGGTGACCGAGGCTCCGGACAAATTGGAAAGCAGTTCTTCGGCCACGACCATGTCGGTTGCCGAACCGGCAAGCCCTTGAGCCACTCGAACCGAGGATGCGCGGGTCAGAAGATTCATAGCTGCGTCCAGCCCGATCCACGCATTGCCGTTCCAGACCAGAAGCTCGCTGGCCGCAACATCCCACGCCATCCAGCCGGTCTGCGGGATCATGCGCAGCCATGCCCCGCCGGAAAACAGCGCAATACTGTTGTCCCAGCCGGACCATGCGCCGGTGGCACCGGTCCCGATGATATGGCGATCCCCCTCGGCCGGTGTGCCGGGGGGTGATGTTGCCCCGATAGACTTAACAGCAATCTGGGCCAACGCATCGATCAGGCTCAGGGCCTCGTTGACGGTGACATGTTTTTGCGCCTGCGCGGCGGCCAGATAGGGCAAGGACAGGTTTGGTGTATTTGTCATAGGCTTTCCTTGAGGACGAGGGTTTCGATGCGCGGCACACCGCGGCCCAACGCGCCGATCTGATAGAGACGGGTGGAAAGACTGGTAACCGGCACGCCGAAATCGGTCGCCTGCATTGCGGTGGTGTAGGTGAAGGCGGGTGCGGCAACGGTCAAGGATCGCTTGACGTTTGCGCCGGACAAGATTTCCAGATCATAGGTCTCGGTGGCTTCGGACATCGGCACATCCATCAGCACCCAGCTGTCGGCCGACAGCGCCCGGTCAAGGCGCAGCCAGCGCAAGGACAGATCACCGTTGACCTCACGCCGTACCCGTAATTGTGCCGGTGCGAAAGGCATCAAGCCCCGCCCGTTCGGGGTGAAGCTCTGCGCTTGCATGATGGCATCAGACGGGGCCGCGCTCGCCGGACCGATGCGCCAGTTCCACGGCAGGCCAAGATCGGCCTCGGCAATGGAGAGCGGCTGGAGGCCGGAACCAAGTATCACCACCCGCGCTCCGGTTGGTGCGGGGCTGCCCATGGCATTGCCCGTGCCGCGCTGGCCGCGTAGCAGGCGGGTCAGGCGATAACGACCGACGGCGACCAGTTCGGCATTGCCGAATTGGATGATTTCCCAGATGCCGGGCGTGCTTTCAACCGCCAGCGCATTGGCTCCGGCGAACAGTTCGGTATCGGTAACGCTGGTCAGCGTGCCGGAGGAAATATCGACCAGCAGCTCATTGCCATGATCGAACCGGTTGATCGGACCGGCAGGCAGATCCACAACCAGCGCGCCGATCTGCGCGGCCTGAGCGATAGTGTCCAGCAGGGCAAAACCCGAGATGTCCGCACTGCGCCAGACGGCGGCCGTGCCGTACCACGGTTTGGCGAATACGGCGGCATAGGGCCGGTGATCTGGAACGATATCGTCAAGCTGCGGCAGGTCCATCAGGGCGACCTCCGCGGGACCGTAAACCGTCGCGCCGGGTAGTTTCGCCGAACGGTATTGCCCGGGTGGCAGGTCGTAAATGGCTGCGTCGGTGCGGATTGCCTCGATGGCCCGTGCACCGGCGTCTCCAATGCGGGTGATGCGATAATCGATCAATCTCCCGTCATTATCCAGGCTGACCACATCGCCGGGATCAAGCGACAGGCGCGAGGGCGGCAACCTGGCCGTCAGGGTCTCGCGTCCGATCCATGCCTCCATAAGGGCGCGTCGGCAACGCCGGTCGGCTTCTTCCAGCGACACTGCCAACGGGAAGCCTTCCGAGGCCACGCGGGCGGCCTCCACCGTGACACGGCGGGCCTCGACGGTGGCGGCATCGTATTCCTCGTCAGGGCGCATCAGCTGCCATTTTAGGGCTTGCGGCAGTTCGGTTTCCTGCCCACGGGTCAGTTCCATTACGTCGCCTTGCGCAGCCACCATGTCGTCGGGTTTGATTGTGGTGGTGGCCCGCTGCCCGCGCGTAACAAACCGGATAGCCCCACCGCTTTCCACCGCATCAAACCCGAAATGCCGCGCCAGCGTTGAAATCGAGGCACGCGGGCTTTCCAGAGCGGAAATCACAAATCCCGGCACGGTGTCCGACAATTCACTCACATCGATCAGGTTTTCTGCCAGCCCCGCGCGGCGACAAAGCTCCCGTACCAGAGCACCAAGGCCCACAGTGCCCAAACGTCCGTTCAGCCAGTGACCAAGCCGCCAGTTTGGTGCGTCGGCCCAGACATCCTGGCGGGCGGGGAAATCCGGATAGGGCCGCGCATCCCACGTCCAGACGGCAGCCTCATTCATATCGATCATCGGCGCGGCATATTTGCTGCTGGTCGGATTATTGGCCGGAGCACCCCAATAGCCCAGCATTGCCTCGATATAGCGCCGCTGGACCGCCTCGTCCTGCCAGCCGCGCGAGAAATGCGGCAGCGCGCTTTCGGCCGATTTCGGATCATAGAACACGTTCGGCTGGTTGGTGGCGCGATCGACAGCCGGACAGCCGAGTTCGGTAAAGCGGATGGGTTTGGATTGCGGCACCCAGCCGGTGGTGGAAACGGCAACCGGAATAATACTCAGGCCCAACACGATGATGTCCTCGCCCGAGACTGCCGAGTCTGGTCCGATGCCCCAGCGTGCGGTGACCTCGATCAGCGGTGTCACGCGAAACACCAGTTGGTGCACGCCCACGCCGACAATTTGTTCTGACACGATCGCGACCGAGGATGCGTCTGACGCCCAGATCGAGGGGTTAAGCAACGGGCCGTATACCGAGAGGGTAAAATAGGGAGATGCCTGATAGATCAACACCTTACGCCTGCCCGAGGTGCCAGGCTTGAAATAGCACCTTACCTCGTATGTCTGCCCTGCCTGCAGCGTCACCAAGGTTGGTTCTTCAATCCGGTGCCAGACCTTGCCAGCCGAGGCGACGCTTTGAGCGCTGAAAAACCCGCCATACGACGTTGGATCAGCGGCTCGGGCAACCGGGCCGACATTGATCCACGTAGGAGGATTGGCCCCATTCGGGGTGAGACCAACGCGCACTCCGCCCGGGCGGTCATAATGCGGGTTGGCCCACCACGCGCGGATATCCTTGGGGCGAAACACCCATGGCTTGTTGTAGGCACCATCGGTGATGGGGGTGCGGACCTGGGCGGTGCGATCGGCGTCCGAGGCATAGAACCAGTCGAACCCTTCGCCGCCCTCGATATTGCTGCGAAGATAGTCGAGATCGCGGATCGAGGCCCATCCCGCCTGCGCATCCGCGTGGTCAAACCCGTCGCGCCAGTCTGACAGGGGCAAGTAATTGTCGATGCCGATGAAGTGGATGTTCGGATCGGACCACAATGGATCGAGGTGGTAAAACAGATCGCCGGAGCCATCCGTTGGCTGGTGCCCGAAATATTCCGACCAGTCGGCGGCGTAGCTGATGGCGGTTCCGGCCCCGAGAATGCCGGCGACGTCAGAGGCCAGTTGCTTCATCGCGGATACAACGGGATAGTTTGTGGCGGTATCCCTGATGGTGGTCAGCCCGCGCAGTTCCGATCCGATCAGGAAGGTATCGACGCCACCTGCGGCCGCGCAGAGATGGGCATAGTGCAGGATCATGCGCCGGTAGCCCCAGTCAGAACCTCCGGTCCAGGAGACGGCCTCGCCGCTGACTGCAAAGTCGGATGCCTGCGCATTTCCCATGAATGCAGACACCTGCGTAGCGGCAGCGGCGGTCTTGTCCACGGTTCCGACATAGCCTGTGGCCGGAGAACAGGTGATCCGCCCGCGCCACGGGTAAGAGGGTTGGCCAGTTGTGGCCGCATCGTCGGAATACGGATCGGGCAGCGTATTGCCGGCCGGAATATCCATCAGCAGAAACGGGTAAAACGTGACCCGCAGACCCCGCGCCTTGATCTCCTGAATAGCCTGCACGACGGCGAAATCCGCAGGTGTGCCGCCATAGGCCGTGCGGCCGGTTGCATCGAGGCTGATCACATGGGCACCGGCGCGTGTGACGCCATTCACCACCCAGCTTTTTGGCGTGGTCACCTTGGTGGTGTTTTCGACCCCGGGTTTGAGCTGGCAGTTTCCCGCGCGCAGATCGGTGCCGAACCAGCTGACCACGAGGCTGATGCTCTCAAGCTTTGGTGCGGCGGCCTGCAATTGGTCCAGCGCCGCGACAATATCGGGCACGGCGTTGGTGGTGTGCACGTTCTCCGATGCGGTATTGCCACCGGAGCCGCGCGAAATTGGCTCGGTTGCATAGACGAACTCGCCAGTGCCCGGGATCAGGGTGACGGCGCGGATCATGCCCTCGGCGGTATCGGGCTCGATAACAGGGCGGAAGACCTCGAAGGACAGCTGCGGGATACGGTTGCCGAACTGTTCCAGCGGCAATTCCTCGAACATTACATAGGCCGTGCCGCGATAGGCGGGGGCAAATCCGGCACCCATCTTGGCCTCGATGAACGGGTCCGTCTGCTGGGTCTCATCACCCTTGTAAATCCGCCATGTCACGTTTGAGAGATCGAGCGGTTTGCCGTCAGCCCAGATGCGCCCGATGCCCGAGACCGGCCCCTCGCACAGGGCCACCGCGAAAGAGGCCGAATAGAGGTAAGCCGTGGTGGTCACCTTCGGCCCGCCGCCCTTGCCGCCACCTTGGGTGGTCGTATTGACAATCTCGGTGAAATCCGTGGCCCAGATGATGTTGCCGCCGATGCGCATGCGGCCATAAATGCGCGGGATCACCGCCCCTTCGGTCGAGGTGGTGAGGGTCAGGTTTTCCAGCCGCTGGCCCTCGATGCGCTGCTCGGGGGCCAATGAGGAGACAATCCAGCTGTCGATCATTGACCCCGCGAAGGACCCGATCGCGCCGCCGATGGTGGCAGCGGACACGCCAAGGATGGCCCCGCCGATGCTGCCACCGATCGCGGCACCGGCCGAGGCGAGAAGAATGGAAGCCATGACTTACCTCACAGGAAAACGAAAAGCGAAGGCGATCCGGCGCTGCCAGGCAGGCGTGAGATATTCCTCGATTACGCCCGTGCGCTCATAGGCGTGGATGAAGTGCGAGCGCGCACTGCGGGGCCTGCCGGACAGAATACCCACATGCTTGGCAATCGCGCCCGCGCGCATGCGAAACAGGATCACGTCACCGGTTCGGGCGTCTGAAACGTCCAGTTCCTGCATTGCAGCTCGTGCGGCCTCGGCCAACACCTCGACCGGTCCCGTTTCGCCCCAATCACGGGAATAAGGCGGCGCCGGCATTGGTTCTGGCCCAACCACGTCACGCCAGACGCCGCGCAGCAGGCCCAGGCAGTCGCAACCCACACCGCGCACAGAGGCCTGATCGTGATACGGCGTGCCAATCCAGCGGCGGGCGGATTTGACGATCCGCGCCGGTGCTGTGTTTCGAGCGCCCGTCATAACACCGACCCCGCATTGGCATCGCCCTTGGCGGCGTAGCGGATGATGGTGTCCTGCCCCGGAATATCCGGGAAGCCACGGAAATTGGCCGCGTTGGCGAACTTGGCCTGACAGGTCTCGAACCGCTTGTCGCATCCGGCGAAGATGTCGAAGGTGTTGCCGACCTCGATCGCCCGCACAGGGACCTCGAGCAAAGTGATGAGTATGTCCGCGCCGGTGAGCGCATGGCTCAGCACCTCGGTCTTACGCCCGGTATTGGCACCGGTCAGCCATTGCAGGGTGCCAAGCGCAAACCAGCCCTCGGCAAAGCCGGAAAGGCCGGAGACCGCAAAGCCACGATCGCCGGACAGCGAAACCACCGTGCCCGATGCCTTGAATGCCGGATCGTTCAAATCGACGCCGCAGCGGGCATCCCCCAATGCCGCATCGCAACTCGCTTGAAACGTCCGCCCGAGGGTTTGCCCCAGCACATGGGCGAGGCTGCGCATTTCCGCCACGAAATGCAGCCGCCCGCGCCGGACCTGACCGATGGCCCCGCGCCGCAGCAGGGCGCGGCTGGTGGTGTCGACCCAGTTCACGCGCCAGATTTCCACGGTGGCATTATCCCAGCGGCCATCCAGAATATCGGTCTCGGTGATGGTCGTGGAGGTCAACACGCCCTCGGCCTCCTGCGCATCGACAGACAGGTCAGAGCCGGCGCGGATTTCCGAGGCGGTGAAACCGGATTCCGGCTCGAAATTCGTGCCGTCGAATGCCAGCGGCCGGTCGTGATCGGTGAAGCCGAACACTGCCCCGTCATTGCGGGTGAGCCGCCAGCACCAGGCCAGCGTGGTCGTGCCGGAATCGAGATGGGTTTGCAGGGATTGGGGGAAGGATTTCATCGGCGGACCTCGATCAGCGGAATGGATGTGATGGAACCGAGCCGCTCGATGTCATGGGTAACGTCGAGCTGGTCGGTGTCGAAACGCGTCGGCACATCGAATTCGAAACCTGCGGTTATGGCGGTGCCCGTGGCCGGAGCGGTGGTGAAAGTTACGAGGCCTGTTGTGGTATCTACGGACCATCCCGAAGCCTGTGTCACGCCGTCCAGTGTGATCGTAACGGTGCCTGCCACCGGTTTGGTGATGCTGCGGGTCCAAGTTTGCGCACCGGATGAATAGGCTTTCACCAATTGGAACATGGTAGTGCTGCCGTCGCCGGTGCCGATCGCCTGATCGGTCGCGGCGGGTGTGCCGGATGGCAGGCACGATTTGTAATCACCCCAATCCTTCCAGCGAAACCCGTAGAGCCGCCCGTTGCGCGCCTCGAAAAACGCCACCACGGCGGCCAGATCATCGGTGCGGCGAATGCCATAGGCTGCATCATAGCGGCGGCGCGAGTTGGCCCAGCTGGCGTTGCGTTCCTCGTCACCCGAGGCCAGTTCGACAATCTGGGTGCGCCGTTCGGGGCCGCCACGCGCGCCACGGCTGATATTGTCCGGAAAACGGATTTCGTGAAACGCCATCAAGATTTATCCTTGTTCATGCTTCTTGTCCGAAAACCGGTTCCCACTTTTCGGGAAGCCATCTACATGCCCCTCCGGCCCATGGCGACAGCACGGGCAATGTCGGCCGAGACTTGCGTGCGCGATTGCCGGAAGCTTTCCGCATCGCGGGTCTGGATGTTGATGGTGATGTTTTGGCTGTTGCCGGTGCCGTATTGCGCGGCCTCGCGCCGGTTCAGCACCCGCTCGCCCTTTTGCAGAATGGCGGGAACTTCGTCGGGACGCAGACCGGCCCAACCGCCGGAATGCATGCGGGGTGCGCCGGCAAAAGCCATGGCAGGCACCATGCGCTGTGGCGCAGCCCCACCGACCATGCCACCCGCGTGCAGCACCGGTGCAAAAATGCCACCGAGATTGCCAAGCGCCCCCGACAAGGCATTGGCCAGCGGCCCGAGAATGAACTTTCGTGCCGACAGTTTGGCCATATCAGCCAGCAAAGAGGTCACCAGTGACCGAAAATCCAGCTTTCCGGTTTTGACGAACTCGCCAATGGCATTTTCCGCGCTGGTGAAGGCCCCGACCAGTGCATCACCGATGCCCTTGCCGACATTGGCGGCCTTGCTGGCGTAATCCTTGAGGGAATCCGCTGCCATTTGCCAAGCTGTTTTGGCGACTTCTGCCGCCGCGCGAGCCGCCCCACCGGCACCGGTGACCGCTCGGGACAGAGTTTCCGCAGCGGTCGTCGTGCCCGCAAGGCCGCTTTCGCCATCCTCGGCGCTCGACCTCATCGCATCACGCAACGCCTGCATGGAGGTGAGCGGCGCGGTCGCGGCCTGTGCCATTTCTCGGGAGGAGGTCACCAGCCCGTCGGCGGCGTTTCGGGCATCTTCTGCCGTGGCCGCCATCTCGTAATAGGCGGACCCCGCCATGATCGCCGCATTGCCAATGGCCAGCATCGCACTGTCCATGCCCGGGATGTTGGATATACCCCGCGTCATGGCGTGCAGAAAATCCGTCCATGTCTTCTGGATATTGGCCAGCATCGTCAGCCAACCTGCTTTGATCCGCGCCCAGACCGACGAGAGCGCCGCGCCAAGGGATTTGCCCCCGAGCTTGATGCGCTCCCAGACCTCGATGGCGACATCCTTCAGCAAACGCATGGCCTCGCCAAATCCGCCCGCGCCTTTGACCAGACGTCCGAACCAGTAGATCAATTCTCCGGCCCCGATGATTAACGCGCCGATACCGGTGCGGATCAGGGCACCGCGCAATACGGCCAAAGACAGCGACACGCCCTTGATCCCCAATGCCGCGCTGGCCAGCGCGATTACCAGCCTGCCGCCCAGCACGGCGGCGAAGGTGGCGGCAATGGTGGCTATCTCGCCAATATGGTTGAACAGGCCCTTGATGGCGCGCCCGAGCGGGCCAGTCGTTTTTCCAATCACGGCCATGGCGTTGGCCATTGCTTCCAATGCCGGAGCCGCCGCCACCGCCAGCTGGTTGGCAATCCCGCGCCACAGCAATCCCATGCGCGAGAGCGCATCATTGGTGCGCTGGATTTGGGCGGCATCGCTCTCCGATACCGCCACCCCGAAATCTGCCACATCCTGCGTGGCCTGACGCAAGGTGGCGCTGTCGATGCGGGTAAAGATCAGACCGGCACGCGATCCAAATATCTGTGAGGCCACAGCCGCTTGCCGGGCCGTGGGGATGAACTTTGCAATCGCATCCTGAATGGCCGCCATTTTCTGATCGATCGGCAGCTTGGCAAGATCAACAGCCGAGAGGTGCAACGCTTTAAGAGCCTTGACCGCAGGACCGGTCCCCTGCGCCGCCTGGCTCAGGCTCTTGGTCATCATGATCGTGGCTTGTTCAACCTCGCCCTGCGAGACTCCGGCCAGATCGGCCGCGCGCGCCAGCACCTGCATGCTCGCCGTCGTGGTGCACAGGGATGCCGCCAGTTTGGCCTGCTCGTCGATGGTCTGCAGACTCGAGCGCACCATGGCAATACCGGCCGCCACCGCAGCTGCCGCCATGATACCGGCTGCAATCTTGGCACGGCGGGCAAAGCGGGCAAGGCGCGCATTGGCAATCTCGGCCTCGCGCGATACCTTGCGTATCCCGCGTTTACCAGCCTCACCGATGCCTTCAAACTCGGCCTTGACCTTGTCACCGCCCACCGCGGCAAGGCGGACGGATACGCGTTTTTCAGCCATCACTGATTTCCCTTTGCTCGTTCAGCACCCGCACCATCATCGCCTCGATCGCGGGGAGGATTTCCGCGACCGGCGCGGGATTGATCCCGAGCGCGGCCGCCATGCCCAGCGCCGCACCGAAATCCCAGCCGGTGATTGTGCCGGATGGCGACAGGCGCAGTTGGCCGCCAAGGCGGCCGACCAGATCCCAGATCTGTATGCCCTCATAGGTTTGTGGCCGGTTCAGGATTTGCGGGCAGGTTTCGCAGGTGCTGATACAGGCGTCGCAATATCCATCGCCCCCGCTGAGGACCCACTCGGCAAGGGCGACGAGACGTTTTTTTCCTGATCCAGCAACAGACCGCCCGCGACGTATTCGGTCTGGAAGGCCTCGAACAAGGGCCAGACATCCAGCAGGGCGTCGATCCCGTCGGGGCTGACATCGACCGGTTTTCCGTCCTCGTCTCCCACGCCTTCCCAACCCGTGATGGCAATGCGGCCCAGCGCCTTGGCAAACACCAGTGCGCTTTGTTCGTCGCCCGCATCCCCGGGCAGGTCGGAAACCGCAGGATCTTTGTGCGCCGCCACCATCAGCGCCGTGGTCAGAGGCAACAGGCGGATGCGCACCCCATGGCCAAGATCCAGCCATTCGGGTTTATTGGATAGGTTCAGTTTCAGCATATCAATAACTCGCAATCTGGTTTTTAAGGACAACCGTGCACATTTGCCCGGCGGTGGCGTTAAAGGCGGCCTGCCAGTCAAAGCTGGCCTGAATGCCCTGCGGCCCCTGCACCTCGATGCGCGGGCGGGGCAGATAAACCTCGTGGGCGGTGATGCTCAGGCTGACATTGGCCGAAATGTTATAGGCAAATTCCAGACTGGCCGCCGTGCCGTTCAGCGCCTGATCCATCAGGGTGGTGTCGGCAAAGCGCACGTCGATCCGGCCGGTGAGCGCGGCATTGGACGGGTCCGCGCCGTCAATACGCCCGTCGGCGCGGATGGTTTCGATCCGGTCAAGGTTGTTGGCATACTGGATGTCGGCGGTGACGATATTGCCCAGCGCCGTGCCACCGCGTTTGATCGAGCCGTTGAAATGTCCGAAGCGCTGCAGGGTCCATGTGGTGGGGGTGCCTGCGGCCGTGGTTGTGGCCACGTTTTCCCCCTGGGCGATCAGCTTGGCGGTGGCGGTCAAAAGCCCCGAGCGTTGCATCTGCCACGAGAGCTGATCCAGTACGCAGCCGGTATACATGGCAAAACGGGGTATTTCCGGCATGGCGACCTCTATGGCCATGCTCGGCAGGGTCCAGCCGCCGGATTTGAAGGTATGGGTTTTGTTGGTGGTGCCGGTGGTAACGGGCGCGCCGAATGCCGCCTTGAGCCAGAAGCCGAACGCCTCGGCATCGATCGGCACCACCACATCGCCATCCGCCGTTACCGCGTCCTTGATCGGGGCCAGCGGATCGCGACCATAGCCCAGCAATTCGGAGGTCAGCAGGGGTTGCTCCGCCCCCAGTGACGCACTGGCAAACGGCATCCGGAAATATCCGCTTGCCGGTGCCGTGCCATAGGTTGTCTCGAACGCAGCCGCGAGTTGCGACCGCGCGCCTTGTGCGCGTGCCATATAAAGATTCCTTGTTTTGAATTGGGTCAGCCGAGGGGATCGGCCGTGCTGTAGGTCAGAATAACCGGAATGATTGCCGCTTTGAGGGCAGCGGCCCCTTCCACCGGCATATCAACCGGCTGCGGGGCCTGTGCCTCCACCCAGTCGCACAGCCCGCCCAGAGTGCGGTCGGCGGCAAGGGCGGTGCCGATGGTCTGCAACAGGGTGTCAAAGTGGCCGCCCGTGCGACAGGTGTTTTCGCCTGCACAATCACCTCGATCGCGGCGCGGTGCTCATAATGGTATTGCAACGGAGACAGCGTGACCTCTGGCGTTCCGGGGTCGCCATCGCGCAGGATCACGAGGCCAGCAAAAGGCAGGCGCTCGGGCAGAACCTCTTCGCGCAGCACGGTGGCAGCGGGCACAGTTTGTAGTGCCGCAAGCAGGGCTTGCAGGATGGTTTCTCGGGGTGTGGGCATGGGTGTTCTCGCCGTATTGATGTTTTTCAAAACACCGGATTTGTGTTACAGGTAGGTCTGCCAATTCCTTTCAGGGGCCATGAAATGACGACCAAGCGCGGTGTTCCCGTACAACTCGGTTCTGAAACCTCCAAACCTGCCGAGCGCGCGGCTTTTCTTCAGGCCGGTCTTGAAGCGTGGAGTGATTA